>ENA-OUNI01000101-OUNI01000101.1-human-gut-metagenome-genome-assembly--contig:-NODE-101-length-34067-cov-5.213318_pt1 | contig 34067 bp, 43 predicted proteins | sample MGYA00242499_ERZ504580 | MGnify/ENA primary metagenome ERZ504580 (study PRJEB26092, sample SAMD00036315) | human gut metagenome | host: Homo sapiens | study: EMG produced TPA metagenomics assembly of... | reverse complement strand
TGGTTATGACTGGTCGGTAAGCGCGAACAAGAATAGCGTGAGATACAGACGGAGTAGTAGAAGGAAAGTATTATCCGAACCATGTGGCAGTGGATTCTATCATGAATACAAAGGAGACATTGCTCTGATGGCTGAGATGGGATTCAAGTGTTTCAGAACAAGTATTGCATGGACACGTATTTTCCCAAATGGTGATGAGGCAGAGCCGAATGAAGAAGGTCTTAAATTTTACGATGATATGTTTGATGAATTGTTAAAATACGGTATCGAGCCGGTTATCACATTAAGCCACTTTGAGATGCCGTATCATCTGGCTAAGGAATACGGCGGATGGATCAACCGTAAGGTGATAGATTTCTTTGTACGTTATGCAGTAACCGTTATGGAACGTTATAAAGATAAGGTAAAATACTGGATGACATTTAACGAGATCAATAACCAGAGTAATACATCGGCAGACATCTTTGGATGGACAAATTCAGGAGTGCGTTTCTCGGAATATGATAATAAGAAGAAAGCCCTGTATCAGGCAGCACATCATGAACTGGTGGCAAGTGCACTGGTGGTGAAGAAAGGCCATGAGATCAATCCGGACTTCCAGATCGGATGTATGTGTTCATTCGTACCGTTTTATCCTTATTCCTGCAACCCGGATGATATTATGGTTGCAACAGAGTGTATGCATGAGAGATATTATTTCTCAGATGTACATATCCGCGGCCATTATTCGGCATTCGCAAAGAAGGAATGGGAAAGAGAAGGTACAAAACCAGTGATGGAGTCTGGGGATGAAGAGATTCTGGCAGAAGGAAAATGTGATTACCTTGGATTCAGTTACTATATGACCAATGCAGTGAAAGCAGATGTTCAGAAAGATACTGCAGAATCCCTGGACGGAAGTTCTCCAAATTCAATTGCCAATCCATATGTAAAGGCAAGTGACTGGGGCTGGCAGATTGACCCAGTGGGACTGCGTTATGCACTGGTTACTTTATATGAACGTTATGAAGTACCTTTATTTATAGTAGAAAATGGATTCGGAGCAATTGATATTCTGAAGGAAGATCATACCTGTGATGACGATTACCGTATCGAATATCTGAAAGAACATATTACTGAGATGAAGAAAGCGGTAGAGATTGATGGCGTAGATTTGATGGGATATACTCCATGGGGATGTATCGATCTGGTATCATTTACAACAGGTGAATTAAAGAAACGTTATGGTTTTATCTATGTTGATAAGAATGATGATGGAACCGGAAGTGGTAAGAGATATAAGAAGAAATCCTTTGGCTGGTATCAGAATGTGATCCGGACGAACGGAGAAGAGCTTTAATCAGTTATAATATAAAAAGAAGATGAGGACTGTTATTTACATATGCAGATGTAAAAATAACGGTCCTTTATTGAAAACTAATAATAACTTAAAAACTTGATTTTAACAAATACTAAGTTAAAATGAAATAAATTAAGTTAAAAGGAGAATGAGAAATATGCTCACAAGCGTATTCGGGATTTCTATAAAATATGAAGCATGGAATCAACAGGATTCTTTGCCTGTTTATATTGCAGGGAGTTATGATTTTTGCACAGCATATACAGTATCTGGTACGTTGTAGCTGTAATAGCTGTGGGTATGTTGGCAGTGTCTTTGACCAAAGGAATATTGCATTATAAAGTCAAACAGGTAGTGTAAGTATCCGCAGTCATAGTTATTATTTGTAGAAGAAAAGTCGATAATCAGCTACATGGTGTCCAAACGTAAGATATCCCGACAACAGTAAGGTTTCTGGAGGTTTTTCTGTTGAGAAAATGAAAATGAAAAATCGCATATAGAAATAGAATTCCCAAAAGAATTATGATAAAATAAAATCAGTATTGATGATTCACAGAGTAAAAAGCATAATGACATAAAATTGTTGGTGTTTATGAGCAAGTAGCGAAGCGGATGATTTTATCCGCCTGACTTATGAGGTGACAGTATGGGGATATATCTGAACAGTATTTCATCCTATTCTTTATACAAAAGCGAATATACCAGACCTTATTTTGTAGATAAATCCAGTCTGTTGAAGGAATTGATTCCACTGGCAGAGCAGGGAAATGCACATATATGTATTACCCGCCCCAGGCGATTTGGAAAAACTGTCATGGCAAACATGATTGGAGCATTTTTCAGTAAAGGTGTTGAAAGCAGTGATGTTTTTGACAGGCTTCAGATTTCAGCAGATAAAGATTACAGAAAACATTTGAATCAGCATAATGTAATTTATATTGATTTCAGCAAAATGCCGGGAAATTGTAAATCCTATATGGAATACATTACACGTATTGAGGAACGTTTAAAAAGGGATCTTCTGAAAGTATATTCTGAAATAGAAATATATCCGGAAGACTCTCTGTGGGATATTTTAGAGAGCATTTTCATCGAATATAATGGACAGAAGTTTATTTTCATTTTTGATGAATGGGACTGTATTTTTCATAAAAATTTTGTTACCGAGGAAGACAGACAGAATTACATTTCTTTTCTGAGCAATCTGTTAAAAGATCATGCCTATGTTTCTTTATCCTACATGACTGGAATTTTACCGATTGCCAAGTATTCCAGCGGTTCTGAATTAAATATGTTCATTGAATATACAATGGCTTCAGAAGAGAAATTCAGTGAGGATTTTGGATTTACTGAATCAGAGACAGATATGCTTTACAGAAGGTATCTGGAGATATGCAGAAATGAAGAGAAAACACCTTATGTGACCAGAGAGGGACTGGAAACATGGTATGACGGATACTATGCTAAAAATGGAGAGAGAATGTACAATCCAAGATCAGTAGTGGCTTCTCTGACAAACAATAATCTTGACAGCTACTGGACAAGTTCAGGACCTTATGATGAAATTTTCTACTATGTAAAAAATAATGTAGCAGAAGTAAGAAATGATCTTGCAGTTATGATATCAGGTGAAGGAGTTCCGGCTAAGATAAAGGAATACGCAGCTACGTCTATGAATCTGACAACCAGAGAGGAAATTCTGTCAGCAATGGTAGTGTATGGTTTCCTGAGCTATTATCAGGGAAAAGTTTATATTCCGAATAAGGAACTGATGGACAAATTTGATGAAATGCTCCAGAAAGAAGCCTCTTTGGGATATGTGTACAGACTGGCAAAAGAGTCCGAACGCATGCTTAAGGCAACACTTGAAAAAGATACTTCTACTATGGAAGAAATACTGGAATATGCTCATAATACGGAGACGCCGATACTTCTTATAATAATGAAGTGGAGTTATTTTCTATTGTAAATCTGGTGTATCTTTGTGCGAGAGACAGCTACCGGGTGGAGAGAGAGGACAAGGCAGGACTTGGATTTGTGGACTTTATTTTTTATCCTGAAAATCCGGCAGATACAGGCATTATTCTGGAATTAAAGGTAGACCATACTGCAGATGAAGCTGTTCAGCAGATTATAGATAAAAAATATAGTTTACGCTTTTCGGGAAAAGCAGGAGAAAAGGCAAAATACACAGGAGAAATCCTTGCAGTAGGAATTGGATATAACAAAAAGACAAAGAAACATCAGTGCAGAGTGATTACTTTACGGAAGGGCACGTTATATTAATTCTTGTATAAGGTGGAAGATAGAGGATATAAGCGGCTGTATAGAAATTTTATACAGCTTTTTTTATGTATAAGTTTGGTGAACTTTTTTCATCATTTATGGTTATATAAATTTTCCTGTAACGTTTCTTCTGTCTGTGACTTAGTTATATAGAAAGACATCAGATAAAATAATGATACAGCAGACAGGAGGATCATCATGAAACGATATTTAGGAATATTCATTCTGACAGTTATGGTTGGTTTATCAGGTTGTGCATCTGATACAGACAGTGATACTCAGGTAAGCAGCCGTGCATATTCAATGCAGATGAAACAAAATCAGAACTGTGTTCAGACATTCAATGGAAGAAGACAGATCAGGTCGTCAGATGGATCTATGTGGACACCGCCGGCAGGGTCATATCAGGATAAAGATGGTTATATTCTGGATAAGGATGGCACCACAATCGGCCAGACAGGGCCATTAAAAATCCCGAAAGATGCAGTAGGATAATAAAAATACAAGGAGCAGGAATGGAGAAATCAGAAATCGAAACAATCTACCGTAAGTATTTCCATGATGTCTTTCTCTATATCCGGGCACTTTCCGAAAATGAAAGTCTGGCAGAGGAGATTACCCAGGAAACATTCCTGAAGGCAATGAATAATATTGAGAAATTTGATGGCCGGAAGGATATCCGCGCATGGCTATTTGTAATTGCGAAGAATACATATTTCCGCTATTGCAGACGAAATAAAATCTATGTAGGCGAAGAATTTTCAGAAATAATGCAGGATTCCATGCAGGATACATCCCCGGCCGTACTGGATCAGATCGTGCAGGATGAGACAGTTCGGAATCTCAAACGCTATGCAGAACTGATACCGGAACCTACAGGGAAGTATTTCACCTGCGGATATACGGTGAACTCTCCTTTGAGCAGATCGGAAAATGCTATCAGAAAAGTGCAGGGTGGGCAAGAGTAACCTGCCATCGTGCACGACAGATGATAAGAGCACAGATAAGTCAGGAGGAAAAGTAACATGGAAAAAATAAACTGTAATGTGATCCAGGATATTCTGCCATTATACATTGATGATGTGGTAAGTGATGACACAAAAGAACTTGTAGAAGAACACCTGCAAAACTGCGAAATCTGCCAGCGGGTATACCATGAGACAAAGACAGACCTTGAAAATGATATGAAAATCTCTGCACAGACAAAAGAAAGCAGCAATGAAGCAAATGATCTGAAGAGTTTCAGAAAGTTTTTAAAGAAAAGAAAGATAAAAACAATCCTGCTTTCCATAGCAGCAACCATAGTTTGCTTTGTGGCAGTGTTCACTTTTATGAATAAACATGTTACATATATCAGCTACAAAGATGCAGGGATAACTATTGTTGAGGATAATAAAGATGAAGTAACATATAGAACAAATATAAAAGGAAATTATCGCTGGAGCACATCTTTGGACAGGAAAACAGGTGTAATGACTATCCATTTTGAACAGAGTTTGTGGGAAAAATATGTAAGCTGTATTTTTTTATCCATATGATCATATTCATGATATTTTGAAGAAAGATGAGATAAAAGAAGTATATGTAGATAAGGATGGAACTACAACAACAATCTGGGAAGCTCCGGAGGAAGAACAGAAGCTTATTTATCTGAAGAACATACAGAGCCGTTAGGATAAAATATTAGAGCATTTTTCAAACACGCTCTAAAATATGAAAGCGAATTTTATAGCAGTCCTATAGGTTATAAGGATTTACAAAGGGGTTGTCATGGAAGGCAGCCTCTTTTTGTAATTGCTGATGGACATTCTCTTCCCATATGTTACAATAGAACAAGAATATGGAAAGAAAGACAGGAAACCTAACTATGAAAAAACAACTAAACTATGCAGATATCATAAAGGAAGCGCTGATCCTGACAGGTGCGGTAGCGATCATTGCGGCAGCAGTTTATTTCTTCCTGGTGCCGAGCCATACCTCTGTAAGCAGTATCTCCGGTCTTGGTATCGTGTTATCAAACTTTGTACCTTTATCATTGTCTGCAATCACCATGATTTTGAATGTGGTACTTCTGATCATTGGCTTCATCACCTGCGGACGTGAATTTGGCGTAAAAACGGTTTACACCAGCATCGTTTTGCCTTTATTTCTCGGATTATTTGAGAAAGTATTTCCGGATTTTGGCTCTATGACCAACAGTCAGGAGCTGGATGTGCTGTGCTATATCCTGGTGGTCAGCGTAGGACTGAGCATTCTTTTTAACAGAAATGCATCCTCCGGCGGACTGGATATTGTGGCAAAGATCATGAACAAATATCTCCACATGGAACTGGGAAAAGCAATGTCTCTTTCCGGTATGTGTGTGGCTCTTTCCGCAGCACTTGTATACGATAAGAAAACAGTGGTGCTGAGTATTCTCGGAACATACTTTAATGGAATGGTTCTGGATCACTTTATCTTTGACCATAATATTAAACGTCGTGTCTGTGTCATCACGCAGAAAGAGGAAGAACTGCGTAAATTCATTATCGAAGATCTGCACAGCGGAGCGACGATCTATGAAGCGACAGGTGCCTATAATATGAAGAAACGCAATGAGATCATCACAATCGTAGACAAAACAGAATATCAGAAGCTGATGGCTTACATCAATCACGAAGATCCAAAAGCCTTTGTGACGGTTTACAATGTATCGGATATGCGCTATCAGCCAAAACTGTGAGAAATATTATGGCAGGAAAGCTGTGGGTATGCTAAAATAGCAGGGTGATTATATAACCATAAAGAGATTATGGTAGAAAGAGGATGAAAGATGAGAAAAGGAAAAGGAATTGCTCTGCTTCCAATTGGGGTATTTCTTGTATTATACCTTGGACTGGGCATTTTGTTTGAGTATGTGATGGAAATCCCCATGGGATTTTATAATGTACCGATCGTAGTAGCATTTCTGGCTGCGATCCTAGTTGCCTGTCTGCAGAACAGATCGCTGGATTTTGATAAGAAACTGGAGATTATGGCACAGGGAGTTGGGGACAAAAATATCATCACTATGCTTTTAATCTTCCTTGCAGCAGGTTCCTTTGTTGGGGTTGTGGGAAGAAGCAGTGCTGAGAGTGTTGCATATTGTATGCTGAGTTTGATACCTGCCAGATTTTCAGTGTCTGTGCTGTTTATAGTCGCCTGTTTTGTGTCTGTGGCTATGGGAACCTCTGTGGGAACCATTACCCTTCTGACACCCATCGCAGCAGCAGTTTCCACAGCATCAGGATTTGATCTGGCATTTTGTGTGGCTTCTGTTATGGGAGGAGCCATGTTTGGGGACAATCTTTCTTTTATTTCAGATACGACGATTGCTGCATGTAATGGTCAGGGATGTGAGATGAAAGACAAATTCAGGGAAAACTTCTGGATCGCTCTTCCGGCAGCTTTTGCCACGCTGATTTTAATCCTGATCCTGTCATTTCAGACAGAAATCCAGGGTCGTGTGATCCAGCCCTATCATCTGACTCAGGTAATACCGTATGTGCTGGTATTGATCGGAGGAATTGTTGGGATCAATGTGTTTGTGGTATTGCTGACAGGAATCGTATCCGGAGCATTTATTATGCTGATCGGAGGACATACCACACCTGTAGAGATCCTGAAAAATATGGGATCCGGTGTATCCGGAATGTTTGAGACTTGTATGGTGGCAATCCTGGTAGCTGCCATGTGTGCGCTGATACGTGAGTATGGTGGATTCGATGCACTTCTTGGCTGGATCCATAAAATTCCGCGGAAAGAAGGGCGGACAGCTTGGAATGGGACTTCTGGTAGGAACTATGGATATTGCCACTGCCAATAATACAGTGGCGATCGTAATGGCAAACCCTATCGCAAAGGAAATGGCAGAGGAGTATGGAATTACACCGAGAAAGACAGCTTCCATACTGGATACTTTTTCCTGTGTTTTCCAGGGAGTGATTCCATATGGTGCACAGATGCTGGTTGCGATCTCAGCAGTGAACGAGCTGGGTGGTGAGATTTCTGCATTTCAGATCATGCCGAAATTGTTTTACCCCATGTTATTGCTGCTCAGCTCTCTGATCACAATTATGAGAGGTTCAGACCGTACAGGAGCTTAAAAGATTCCCCCTGCCGGAAGCTATACTTTTTTCGATTTTTTTCAAAAAATACTTGACCTTCCTCCTTGTGGAAGCAGTATAAAGAAAGCACAGACAGGGCAGTAGAGCAGCGAATCAGCTATATCTGCTGTCAGGAAAGCAAGAGGTAGCAGTATGAAGATCAAACAGGTGGAAGAGCTGGTAGGCATCACCAGAAAGAATATCCGTTTTTATGAAGAGCAGGGCCTCCTGAATGTGGAGCGTGCAGAGAACGGATACCGGGAATATCATACGGCAGATATTGCCAGACTTCAGGAAATCAAATTATTCCGGAAGATGGATATTTCCATAGAAGAGATGAGAGCTCTTTTTGAAAAGAGGAAAAGCCTGCAGGTCTGTCTGGAACAGCACCTGGGAGAACTGGAACGCCGCAGTGAGGGCCTTGTGAAAATGCAGGAAATGTGCCAGCGCCTGATCGCAGAGCATCAGTCTCTGGATACCTTGAATGCCGAGAACTGTCTGGAAGAAATCGAGCAGATGGAGAAAGAGGGTGCAAGGTTTATGGATATAAAGAAAACAGATATCCGTAAGAAAAGAAGGACAGGAGCGATCATTGGAGCAGTAGTTATGATCTTGCTTATGGGATTTACCATAGGGCTTATGCTGTGGGCAAATACACAAGATCCCATACCGACCGGACTGCTGATATTTCTGATCGCCATACCGGTTGTGATCATCGGAGGAATTCTGGCAGCACTTGCAGGACGCATGAAAGAGATTGAAGGAGGAGAAGAGGATGAAGCTTCTAAGTATTGAATACATTCCGGGTGTAGAGTTTGAGGCACTGGGAATTGTAAAGGGAACAGTTGTACAGACAAAAAATGTAGGAAAAGATTTCATGGCAGGGATGAAGACTCTGGTAGGCGGAGAAATCACAGGCTATACGGAAATGCTCAATGAGGCAAGACAGATTGCCACCAAGCGTATGGTAGATGAAGCCAAAGAGATGAATGCGGATGCTGTGATCGGTGTGAAATACGGTTCCTCCCAGGTAATGTCAGGGGCAGCAGAAGTTATTGCATATGGAACTGCTGTGAAATATAAATAAATGACAGGATGCCGGCGGCATGAGAGATTTGCCGCGACATCCCTGAAATATGATCTTACACACTGTCTGAAAAGTGATATCACCACAGATGAAAGGTAACAATATGAGCGATAATAAGAATGTAAATCAGGACAAAGGTCTTCAGGGAAATGAAAAAATAGAGCAGGCGATCGCTACTCTGCAGCAGGAAGCCACTCAGGAAATGCTGGCACATACACTGACTGCAATCCGTAGACGAATGAGAGAAAACGGCCAGTTTATCCTTTCAGTAGAACCGCCCACAGGAGACAACCAGCTCCGGATCGGCACAGTGAAAACTGGAGATGGAAAAGTCTGGTGGGCGGCATTTACAAGCTTTGAGGAAGAACTGAAAGGCGGCGGAAGCGTACAATCCACTTTTCTGACAGACATAGATCAGCTTTTTCATTCAGCATTACAGGTAAATGAGATTGAGGGAATCATCCTCAACCCATGGAACCGGACGATCATGCTCGATAAGAACCTGATTAATATTATATTGGGAAATATATGAAGCTATGTAAAGAACTCTCATGTTCAGTTAAATAAAAGTCCTCATTGTTTATCTTTTTTACAATTTCTGCAAAGTTATGCGATAGTTAAAAATGGATAAATACTGAGGACTTTTCTGCTTATCGGGAGTTTCCCATTTTGTTCAATTCAGGCAATATTGTAACCAGCATGGTAATAAAACACAGAGAACCACCGATCACATTGGATACCGGCTCTGCCATAAACACGCCATCTGTGCCCATGTGTAATCCATAGGGCAGGAAATAAGTCAGCGGAACCACGATAAATACTTTACGAAGCAGGGAGAAAAAAATCGCCTGCTTTTTTTTATTTAATGATTTAAACACTGTCTGACCAATATACTGCAGATCCATAAAAATAAAGGCTGCAAAGTAAAGTTTCAGTGCAGGAACTGCATCCTTTAATAGCAGTTTGTCTGAACTGAAGATCCCGATCAGAAATTCAGGGGCAATGAGAATGACGCTCCACATGATACCTGTATAGATCAGAACCATAATGATCAGAACAACCCCTGCTTTCTTTACCCTGTCAGGACGTCTGGCTCCGTAATTGTAGCTGAGAACAGGAGAGGTTCCCTCATTGATCGCATGGATAGCGTCTCCACCATCTGGCGAACACTGGATATAATAGTCATGACAGAGATATAAATATCACCGCCTGTCACGGAAAGAACATTATTGCAGCAGATACTTACCAGGCTGTTAGTCAGCTGCATGATAAATCCAGCAGACCCCAGACTGATGATATCCCTGGCATGCCTGGTGCACTCAGAAATCTCATTTATATGAATCCATCTTACCTTCAATTCTGATTTTCCATGAAGAAAATAAAATACAAGCAAGGCAGAGAGAATCTGAGAGATGACAGTAGCAATCGCTGCACCCTTAATCCCCATATCCAGAACAAAAATAAAAATCGGATCAAGAATAATATTTGCCACTGCACCGACTGTTACTGACAGCATACCGATAATGGCATATCCCTGTGCATTGATAAAAGGATTCATTCCTGTTGCTATCATGGAAGGGAGAGTACCCAGAAGGTAAATCATCAGATAGGGATACGCATAAACCAGAGCATCATCTGAAGCACCAAACAGAGTCAGTAAGGGGCGGGCAAAAAGAAATCCGATCAGCATCAGCACAGTAGCACTTCCACATAACATGGTGAAAGCAGTATTCATGATCATGTCAGCAGTCCTGGAATCTCCTTTTCCGCGGTTGATAGAGAAAATTGGTGCACCTCCGGAACCAAAGAGATTACTGAAAGCAGTAATGATCATGATGATCGGAAAGCATAAGCCCACAGCACCAAGTGCAGTTGTTCCTATATCATGGATCCTGGCGATATAGATACGGTCCACAATGTTGTATAAAAGATTCAATATCTGCGCTACCAGCATGGGAAGCGCAGCGCTTAATATATTGTTGGTCACAGTTCCGTTTTCAAAATCAATTCGTTTCATTATAAATCTTCCTAAGTTTAAAACTTTTATCGTGCATATAAGTATATCATAAAGTAAACAGAAATTCACTCTGATACAGTGGTGCTGGACTAAAATATTTCGGAAATTGTCATAAGCCATTATATAGAGAATAAAAAAGCATTTTTATCCATACTATTTTCATGTAACAAAATACAGTATTTCTTAAAAAAGGAGACAACAGACTATGATTTTAAAAGAAAAGGAACGTTCAGTAATCGAAGATCTTCAGACACAAGAGAAAAGCTGTGTGGAAAAGTATGGAAAATACGCAGAACAGGCCAGGGACCCGGAGCTTAAAAATCTTTTCCGGAATATCCAGCAGGAAGAACAGAAGCATTATGAGTCTTTGTCAATGATTCTTTCCGGAAGTGTGCCTGAATGTAACTGTAATGACAGATCAGGCAGAGACTATCAGCCAAAAGCAGTCTATACAGCCATGAGTCACCGGAAGATAAACAGCATGATGCGTTTCTTGCAACAGACTGTATAGGTACAGAGAAGCTGGTGTCAGGAACATACAATGATGATGTATTCGCCTTTGGTGACAGTGGCGTACGAAAACTGCTGGCAGATATCCAGATAGAAGAACAGAACCATGCGGAGATGCTGTATAAGTATAAGACTGTGAATGGAATGGCATAAGAAGTCTTAAGGCATTGAGCAGAGTAGCATATTGGGAAAATTCTATACCAGGACTGCTATAATTACCTGACAAGAGACAATTGGTTTTGACTGTCTCTTGCCAGGTACATCTTATTTTACAAAAAATATGATGGTATAAATGTTGGGATATTTTATGAAAAATTTTGTAAAATTTGTCATGATAAAAGCCATAAGATAATTGCTAGAGCGTGTTTGAAAAATCATTCCCACAATCTGCACGCCCCACTTTGCGATATATTTTGCCCAAATTTGTTTTCCGTAGCTCGCTACGACGCCCTTATTCGAAAAAAATCTCCTACAAATTGTGACGCACATCTTGCGGAAAGCATTTTTCAAACACATTCTAGGAATTCCGATTAGTTACGTAAGGTGTAATAGTGAATTTTGGCAGGAATGAATAAGAATTTTTTATAAATACTTGAATGAATATAGTAAATATAATACACTACTCATTAGTAGTATATTATTTATATTTGTTGGAGTATTTGTATTGGATTTTTTGGGTCTGATAATATTAAAAATAATTTATTTGCAGAAGGTATATCTCTAGATGATGAATTTCAGGTATCTTCTAAGTGAAGTCATGAAATCCTAAATATTTGGAATTTGCTGATTCATTACTTGAATCGTTGTTTCTTAATGTTTGACAAGTTCTAAGTTTAAATATCTCATCGTGTACGCTCGAACAAATTTTAAACTTGGAAATTTAATATCATAATATGAAAGTGTGGAAAAAATGGCAGGGATTAAAGATGTTGCAAAAATGGCAGGAGTAGGTGTGGGAACAGTTTCAAGAATGCTTAATGACAGTGGATATGTTTCTCTGGATACGAGGGCCAAAATAGAAGCTGCTATGAAGGAATTGAATTATACACCGAATGAACTTGCCAGAAATCTGTATTATAAAAAAGTGGTATAATTGCGGTACTTGTACCGAATGTATCCAATCCTTTTTTTTTTGCCGAGTTTGTTGATTGTGTAGAAGGGGAACTGCGCAAAGCCGGCTTCAAAATTATGTTATGTAACACATTGAAAGATGTAAAGGCTGAAGCTGAATATCTGGATTTGCTGAACAGACATATTGTAGATGGGATAATTGCGGGAATGTCCTCTTTGGATGAAAGTGAGTATTCTAAAATTCATAAGCCGATTGTTGCGCTTGACAGATATCTGGGAGAAGAAATTCCGGTAGTAGCTGTGGACCATAAAATGGGTGGACGCCTGGCAGCAGAAGTGTTGCTGCGTAATGGCTGCAAAAGAATACTTCATTTCAGAAGTACAGCAGAAAAAGAGTCTTTATATCATGATCGTCATGCAGAATTTCAAAAAATTATGGATGAGCAGGGAATAGAAACCTATTGTTATGATCTGGACTGGCGGCGTTTGGATATTCAGTATTATCATCAGGTTGCAGAAGAAGTTATGGAAAAAAATCTGAAATTTGATGGTGTGTTTGGTGTAGACCGACTGGCTATTGAATGCATGAATGGATTGCTCAGGCAACACAAAAAAATCCCGGAAGAGGTAAAAATAGTTTCTTATGATGGAACGTATATTACAGAATTGGTAGAACCGCAAATAAGTACAATTGTTCAGCCCATTGACAGAATGGCAGAGGAATCTGTAAAAAGCCTTTGTGAGCTAATTAATGGAAAAAAAGTGAAAAATAAAAAAAGTATTTTAATACCTGAATTCCGTAAAGGCGGAACAACAGTATAAACAGATGTCATACATGTGTTGTGCATTTATTACAAAAAAAGGATAAAAACCAAAGATAAACAACAAAATATTTGAGCATAATTTATGAAAAAATAAAAAAAACATAATTGGATTGACAAAAATACAAAAAAGGTTATAATGAAATTAACAAGACGAAGAAAACAAAGATGTTTTTAAACAATATGGAACGCGTTCCACATTGTAAAACAAAATTTGTTTTCACAATGTTAACCCGTAAAATTAGATTACTCCGGAGAATATCTAAAGCGGTTGAAGCAGTATGTAAATGGAACGGCATGATATTTAATATCATGGAATTTAGAATCTTTAAGAATAGGAGATTAAAAATGAGAAAAAAGATTGTTAATTCATTAATTACAGCAACTGTGATTGGAAGTATGCTTACAGGAATGGCAGTTCCCTGTTTTGCAGGTGAGAAAAAAGACGATGGAAGCAGTATTACAGTTCTTGTAGAAAGTGGTTCACCTGCAGAAGCACTTGCCAATAATACAGCAGCTGATTTTGAGAAAGAAACAGGCTGTAAGGTTGTTGTTGATGCTGTTGCCTATACTGGTATGTATGATAAGCTTTCTACCGAAATTAAAGCAGGACAGGCTGCTCATGATGTTTCATGCATGGATTTTGTATGGCTGGCAGCTTTTGCTGATGCAATCGAACCAATTACAGATGCAGATACCAGTGATTTCCTTCCAACGCTGGAAGAAAGCGGAACAGTAGATGGTAATCTTCTGGGATATCCGATGTGGGTAAACGCTAAGATCCTTATTTACAGAAAAGATCTGATTCCGGAAGATAAAGTGCCAAAGACCTGGATGAATATAAAGCACTGGCAAAAGAAATGAAAACAGACGATATGTATGGAACAACAGTTTTTGGAAGTGGTTCAGACGCAGTTTGTTCCTTCCTTGATTTTGCCTGCCAGGCCGGTGCAGATGGATTAGTATATGACAAGGATGGAAATGTAAATATTACAGATCAGCATATGTGGATGCGCTTGATTTTATGGTTGAAATGGCAAATGAAGATTGTACGCCATCAGATTCTCTGGCTACTGCTTCTACAGAGTCTCAGGAACTTTTCAATAATGGTAAAGTTGCAATGCAGTTGAACTGGAGCCATCAGTATCCTGCAGCTGTTGAGGCACTTGGAGCAGATAAGGTGGGATGTGCACCAATGATTGCCGGCAGTGCAGGAGCAGGAGCAACCACAGGTCCATGGTATGAATGTGTAATGAAAAATTCTGAGAATAAAGACATGGCACTGAAATATGTAGAATATATGTACGATCATAATGCAGATTATATGAACGGAACCCTTAAAATTGCCGGCAGAACTTCTGTTTATGAGGAAGCTGGAAAAGAGGCTGGTAATGAGCATACAACAGCAGTTCTTGACACATTGAATGAAAAACAGTCTCAGCCAAGACCTATGATTTCAACCTGGTCACAGGTAGAGCAGGTTCTTACAGGTGTTGTAGAATCCTGTCTTGGTGGAGCAGATGTGAAAGAAACCCTTGAATCTGCAAAAGAAGAGATTGAGGCAATTGGGAAGTAAAGTGACAAAGTAATAAAGAAAAAGCAGATTGCAGACATCTACCAAATAATAAAAAATGTAATTAAATCAAGGGTGATTTTACCTGGACATCGAACACACTAACTATGAATTTACTAATCTATGATGTATGATGCAGGGAGTAAATCGCCCTTGATTTTTATAAGAAAGCGGGAAATATTATGAAATTGATATCAAAAAAAACACTATTGCTGTTTTTTCTTCCTGGCGCGATTTTCATGGGTGCCTTTTTGATTTATCCTATTTTTAAAATGGTATTTGACAGTTTCTTTAAGGTTGGAATTACAGGAGCCAGAACTTTTATTGGATTTGATAATTATATTAAAGCATTTACAGCTGGCGGTTTTTTGAAGCAGCTGAAAAATACATTGATTTATATTTTGATTGCGGTGTCTGTGGAAACAGTTTTAGGATTTATTTTTGCATTATTATTTGAACTTGATTATAAGGGCAGTAAAATAGTACGTTCATTAATGATGACACCACTTATGATCGCACCGCTGGTTGCAGGTCTTATCTGGAAATTGATGATGAGTTCAAACTTTGGTATTGTCAATGAGTTTCTGACCAGAATAGGAATCTTGTCCAGTCCAAGTGATATTTTGTGGCTTGCAGATTCCAGATGGTCATTGATCGCCTGCTGTATTGCAGATATATGGCTGACTACACCGTTTATGATGCTGATGATTCTGGCTGGCCTTCAGGGATTGGATACCAGCGTGGCAGAAGCTGCAAGAATGGATGGAGCAAGTAAGCTGCAGGAAATTTTTTACATAAAAATACCGGGAATTAAACCGGTTCTGTTGACAGCATTGTCAGTGAGAATTATAGATGCGGCAAAGACTTTTGACATTATCTGGGCAATGACAGAAGGTGGACCTAACAGTTCATCGGAGACAATTAGTATTATTATTTATAAAACACTTGTAAAGTATAATAATACAGGATATGCCAGTGCAATGGCTGTTATCTTTATCATAGTTCTTGTAGTGTTTACATTAGTATTTATGCAGAGTTTATGGAATCCAAAGAAAAAGTAAAAGCTGTCAAAGAAAAACAGTAATAAAAAGGATTCAATAAGGAGACCAAAATGAAGAAAGGTAATAGTATCAAACTAAAAATAGCAGTTATTATTTCTATAATTATTACGATATTCTGGCTGCTTCCATATATTTATGTAATTTGTTGTTCGTTTAAACCTGGATCAGAGGTAATTGCTGTTCCGCCATCTTTTCTTCCAAAAAGCTTTTCGGTTGAAAATTTCACTCAATTATTTGTAAGAATGAATGCGAGTGGGTATCTGCTGAACAGTTTGATTACAGCAGTTTGCAGTACAATTATTGCAGTTATCTTGGGTTCACTGGCTGCATATGCTATTCAGAGATCTGGAGCGAAGCTGTCAGTAGGGCTGGTGGTATTGATTTTATGTCTGAAAATGATTCCTACATCCAGTATTGCAGTACCTATTTATGAGATTATTTGTAATATGGGATTGTATGATACCAGAATTGCATTGATTATTGTTTATGCGGCAGTAAACATGCCTTTTGTAATGTGGACAATGCTTAGTTTTTATGAGGGAGTACCGTCTACTTTGGATGAGGCTGCATATGTAGATGGCGCTTCCAGCTTCAGACATTCAGAAAGGTTATTTTGCCGATTTGTAAGCCGGGACTTGCAACTGCCTTTATATTTACATTGTTCTTGGCATGGAATGATTTTCTTATTTCTCTGTTGCTGACCAGTATGAATGCTAAAACATTTACAGTAGGTCTTGCCGGTTTCCTGTCAGCGTATAATCTTGACCTTGGACCGATGTGTGCAGGAGCATTTTTATTTAGCTTCCCGGTAATGATTTTATCAATGTTTGCACAGAGATACATTGTTCAGGGAATGACAGCAGGAGCTGTAAAAGGATAATAAGAATGGAGAAAGCCAGTGAATAAAATATTAATGAGACAAAGAATAGAAAACGCGCAAAAAGAAATTGACAGTAAAAAGATGATTGTTCAAAATGGAAAAATGCGTCAGCATTATCATTTTATGCCCCAGAGCGGTGGATGAATGATCCTAACGGACTGATCTTTTTTAACGGACAGTATCATGTGTTTTATCAGACTAATCCATATAATGATTTTGGGATTGTATGCATTGGGGACATGCAGTCAGCAAAGATTTAGTTCATTGGGAATATTTGCCTCTGGCATTGGCACCCAGTGAAGAGTATGATGATTATCAAAAAGGTGGATGTTTTTCCGGCAGTGCAATCGAACACGAAGGTAAGTTATATGTATTTTATACGGCAACTGCAAATCATGGAAACGGAAGTGAGCAAAGCCAGTGTCTTGCTATAAGTGAAGATGGAATAAATTTTGAAAAGTATGACGGAAATCCTCTCTTTGATGCACCGGAAGGTATTCAGCCGGATTCATTCCGCGATCCAAAGGTATGGAAGCATGAAAATAAATATTATATGGTTGTAGGGGCCAGTCGTAATAACAGAGGATTAGCATTGATATATGAATCTGCAGATCTTTATCATTGGAATTTTTTAAACGTGCTGGCAGAAAGCCGTGGAGAATGGGGATTCATGTGGGAATGTCCGGATTTTTATCAGCTTGGCGATAAATATGTTCTCACTTTTTCTCCAATGGGCTCAGGAGATCATACATCAGTATACCTGACAGGAGATTTTGATTACAAAACAGGAAAATTTGACTGGCATATCAGTGGTGAAATGGATTGGGGATTTGATTTTTATGCGCCACAGTCCATGGTTGCTCCTGATGGAAGACGTCTGATTGTTGCCTGGGCGAATGAATGGGAATGGATGCCTCTCTTTAAGGACTGGGGACCTACTTATCAGGAGGGCTGGTGCGGATTTTTTAATGTGATTCGTGAAGTTCGGATGTGCAAGGATGGAACGCTGGCGTTTGTTCCTGTAGAGGAAATGGAAAAAAATCCGTGAAAACAAATTTACGCAACGGGAAATACAGATTACAGAAACACCTCAGCAGTTAAAAGCAGGAGATGGAATCAGCTTTGAGATGAAATTTACATTGGATCTTGAAGAAACTGATGCAGACAGTAGAACTGAAGCTCAGATGCGGAAAAGAAAAAGAATCCCGTTGTATTTTTGATCTGAAAAATGGTGAATTGCTGGTAGACAGAAGCTGTGCAGATGGATGGAGTGTAGGAACATCCAGAAGTGTACTTAAGGTCAGCGAAAAAAGTCTGGATGTACATATCTTTTCAGATCAGAGTTCTCTGGAGATATTTACAGATCAATACAGAAATAATCATTCCAATAATATTTTTGCAGGAAATGATCAGGATGCAATAAGTATATCTGCGTTTGGTGGAAGAGCGGTAATCAGAGACTATGAAGCATATGGATTGCAGGAGTGTTTTAACTGAATCAAGTAGCGGAGCGGATTGCGAATATCCGCTTGACATGAACTGAAAGCAGGAGGAGTATTGAAATGAAACGTAATAATTATTATGATGTCACTGACTGGCAGGTAGGTAACCCATATACGGATATCGGAGAAGTGATCAACAGTATCATTGCAGACATCAAGAACAGACAGAAGGATACAAATGTAAATGATGGAGGAAAACCGGGAGCAGTAATTTATATTCCGTCTGGAGATTATCATTTAAAAACGCAGGTGAAAATTGACATCAGTTACTTGAAAATCCAAGGATCAGGACATGGATTTGTGTCTTCAAGTATCCGATATAATGTGCCAAAAGAACAGTGAAGGATCTTCATGACATCTGGCCGGGCGGTAGCAGGATTCTGGTAGATTTGGAACCATTAAAGGGGGATGAAAGATCCGGTGCTGCTTTTCTGGTGGAACGAGAGGGAGATCCGAGAATCAGTTCCGTGGAGTTTGAAAATTTCTGTATTGATGGACTCCATTTTGTAGATGACGGAAATGGAGATCCAGAGAATACATATTTAAATGGAAAAACAGGAATTTATGTAGCCAGTGCACAGGATTCTTTCAGAATTACAGGCATGGGTATTATTTATCTGGAGCATGGAGTGACTCTTTACAATTCTGATGCATTATCTGTTCATGATAATTTTATAGCAGAATGTGGAAATTGTGTAGAACTTCGTGGAGCCGGACAGGCATCTAAAATAACAGATAATCTTATGGGGGCTGGTTATAGAGGTTATACAATTTTTGCCGAAAATTTTGGAGGACTTCTGATTACTTCCAATAACATTTTTCCAAGAGGAAAAAGTATAGTACATCTTAAGGGTGTTCTTAGATCATCAGTAACTGCAAACAGATTTCATTCTTTTTATCCGGGAATGCTGATAATGGAAAATTGTAGAGAAAATCTCATATCTTCCAATCATTTTCTCAGAGACCATGAACCATGGCCTCCGATGCTGGAATATGATAATGGATTAGAGGATGATTTTGGCCTGATTCATATTCAGGGAAGTAGCAATTCACTGATTGCTAATCACATTTCGGAGACGATTGAACAGCAATATCTGAAACCGGCAGGCGTAAAACCGATAATCATTCGTTTGGTTTCCGGAAGAGAAAATTACATTGCAAACAATCATATTGTGGCAACTACAAAAACTGATAAAAAAGAAAGTGAAGAAAATCAATCCTGCTTTGATGCGCAGGTTGGAGCATTGTTAAGTATGGATGAACTGGTTAAACTTCCGATTGAAGCAGTACATGTTGATGAGGCATCATTGGATAATATAATACTGGATACATGCAGAGAAAATGAAGCAGTTATGGATTTTGCAGAAAATGTGTTTCGGGGAATTCCTTGTCTTTCGCAGTCTGCGGAACTGTCTTGATTGCATTATTATAAATTGTAAAAAATTTCATGATTTTAAAAGAAAAAAAGCACAGTAATCAAAGAGAACTGGGAAAATTTATAATACTCTCGTATAGTTATAACGAGGCTACTGTAAATAAACATAAGTTAACAGTAAAAAGGATGTCGGATTTGCTCCCGGCATCTTTTATATGGGATCATACAGGATAAAATAGTATAAAAAAATGTCAAAATATTTTATTGAAACTCCTCGTGATTTTGCTATGATATAGTAAGATTATGTCGGCAGAAGGTCAGTACTATAGATATATAGTGAATCGGAGACAAAATTCAGAAAGGGGATTTTTACATATGTACACAGGAAACTATGAATGTCTGGAATTATTTGTAAAACCAGAAGCCGGGAAAAAAGGCAGTGTGAGCCTGAAGAAGGTAAAAGAAAACAAAACAGAAATAAAAGAACTGCAGCATATCTATGGGAACTGGATCAAGTTCGAGCCGGGAGCTTATGGAAGCATGACTTTGCCAAGAGAACTCCATGTGAAGAATGAAAATGAGGGATAAATAGAAATGACCACATCTATGATAAAGGGCAATCCGCTGAAACTGATGTTACAGTTCGCGTTTCCTTTATTATTAGGAAACTTGCTGCAACAGACTTATAATATTATTGATGCTGCGATCGTAGGCCAGATTCTTGGCGCAAAAGCACTGGCAAGTGTAGGAGCCAGCAGCAGTATTCAGTTTCTGGTACTGGGATTCTGCATGGGAAGCTGTACAGGCTTTGGTGTTCCTGTAGCTAAATATTTCGGTGCAGAGAAAATAGAAAAAATGCGGGATTATATCTTTAATGGAGCTGTATTATGTGCAGGAATCGCAGTGATCCTGACAGCATTATGCAGTGTTTTATGTCCTCAGATTCTGCATATTTTATCTGTACCAGAGGACATTTATGACAATGCATATAGTTATCTGCTAATCATTTTCCTGGGGATTCCCTTTACGATTTTATATAACTATCTGTCCAGTATTTTGAGGTCAGTGGGAGACAGCAGGACACCGTTTATATTTCTGGCGTTATCTGCTGTTCTGAATATTTTTCTGGATTTATTCTGTATCGTAGTGCTGAAACTTGGATGTGCCGGAGCTGCCATTGCAACCATTTCCGCACAGGCAATCAGTGGAATCTTGTGCCTTATTTTTATTATCCGCAAAATGAAACTTCTGTGGCTCAAGAAAGAAAACAGGACAATAAAAGGGGATGCAGTAAAGGAACTTCTGGCAATGGGAATGCCTACGGGACTTCAGTTCTCCATCACAGCTATCGGAAGTATGGTTATGCAGTCTGCGAACAACGGGCTTGGAAGTACATATGTATCAGCTTTTACTGCAGCAATGAAGATCAAGCAGTTTACCATGTGTCCATTTGATGCTATCGCAACCTCTGCTTCTGTATTCTGTAGCCAAAATCTTGGAGCAGGACAGTCTGACAGGATTAAGAAAGGATTGCGCTGTGGTATTACAGTGGGAGTAGGATATGGTATTGCGGCAGGAATTTTACTGATTTTTGCAGGGCGTACACTTTCTATGCTGTTTGTTGGAAAGAGTGCGGTGGCAGTTCTGGATGCCTCTGCCAAATACCTCAGATGTATGGGATTTTTCTACTGGAGTCTTGGTATTCTCAATGTCGCCCGTATGGTAACTCAAGGACTTGGATATTCAGGCAGAGCCGTTTTCTCCGGCGTAACAGAAATGATCGCCAGAATAGTTGTATGTCTTGGATTTGTAGGAACTTTTGGCTTCACAGCCATCTGCTTCGCAGACCAGACTGCCTGGATTACAGCAACCTGCTATATTTTTCCGACATGCCTGTGGTGCATCCGAAAGTCTACAAAAATGCTTGCATCTATAGCAGTCCGAGTAAATAATGCATCATAATCCAGCCCATCAGAGTGTGAAATTCTGCGTCATATATCTTCCTTGTCTTTCGCACTCTGCTGAACTGTCTTAAATGCATTATTTATTAGGACTGTTATAATAAAAGTATGACAAAATAAGAAAACAGCTATGCAAGAGCAGCAGATAAAAATATCTGTACTCTTCATAGCTGTTTTTATGTATGGTTTATATGTGGTAAAGCTATTGACTATATGGATATCAGGTTAAAAGAGCTTCTGCTCAGATGCTTTTTTATCCGTAAATGGTCCTGCGACAGTTTTGACATTTCTGTGATTTCCAAAGAAATCCTGATTAAAGATAATCGGGCTTCCGTCAGGATTTTCGTATTTCTGCTCCGGTTCGAATGCCATACCAAGTGTTTCAGTTGAGATGATACCGTCGTTTTCTTCTTTGATGATATCATACAGGTTGGTCTTCAGATACCAGCCATCTTCTTTCTTTTCAACAGAGATATCTACAGTGTGTTCTGCATCTGTGACTGCATTTGTTTCTTTTTCCCATGCACGTGCTCCATTGAAATAGAGATTGCCGGATGCCCATACAGGAAGATGATCATAATAGCAGTTGCCTGTTGTTTCAGAACCCATTCCGCAGTAACCTTCGAACTGTCTGTTCCATTCATCAAAGGTTGGATATCCGTTAAATTTGAAAGTTCCTGTGATCACATTGCAGTCATCCCACATATTTCCATTGTTACCCATAAGATCAGCAGATCCTGCATACAAGGACGGATCGGTTTCTGAACGAAGATGTTGTTGTAGAATCTGTCATCTCCATGAAGGATGGTCATAAATCCTGCAATCTGAGTTCCGTGTTTGGTGTGATATGGAGTATATCTGGGAGATGGAATATCAGGTGCACCGTTGTCTGTACCGATACCAACAGAAACGAAGCCGCCGCAGATCAGGTTATGTACAAGGGCAACACCCTGGGTTGCAATTTTCAGTGCACGGTCAGACAGCAGGATATTGTGGTCGATTAATGTCGGACCATGGGAAACCTCAACGAAGATATCTTCTCCTACGCTTGTGACAGCGTCATCCCCTGCCTCGAAGTCATTAGGAAGAGCATTGTCATGGAAGAGATTTCCTGTAACGCGGGTTCCCTGTGCCTGCCAGTCAAGCCACAGACCACGGGTGCAGTTGTGGATATGGTTGCGGCGGAAAATAACATCGATAGCAGCATGCATTTTGATACCGCCAATCTCTGCTCCTGCCAGATTCTGCTTGTTATTAATGTGGTGGATATGGTTGTCTTCAATAACAGAGAATACGCCTCCAAGATGTCCTACAATACCTGTCTGACCGCAGTCATGGATTTCACATCTGCGCACAATATGGGAACCGATGTGTTCTTTATCCCATCCTTCATAGGAAGCCTGGCAGATGCAGTCGCGTTCTGTCTGAGTTCCGTCTTTGTATTTCCACTTTAACCATTTGTTATCATTTTCAGGCTGCAGATATTTACCAAGAGAAATACCGCTGCATTTGGATTCATAGATTTCACAGTCTTCGATGATCCATCCTTTGGACCAGTGAGGACCGACCATTCCCTCCTGATAAGCGGTAGGGGGAGCCCACTGAGTAGCAGCCTGACTGATGCGGAAACCGGAGAGAGTGATATATCCGATTCCTTCACTTTCTGGATAGAAGCAGTTTCTTCTTACACTGATCTCAACATTTTCTTTATTGGGATCTTTTTCATGGAAGTTTGCATAAATAATTGTCTGATTATTGGCTTCATCCTGTTCTGCATACCATGTATATACAGAGAAATCAGGATCCCATGAGATAGTACTTTTTTGTGGATTTTTAACTTTATCCAGAGTGGTTACTTCATACATGGATTTTTCATTCAGATATACATCTCCTGTATGAGCAATAAATGTAGCGATAAACCAATCTCCGGATACCAGGGTAGTAAATGGGTTATAATCACCGAAGATTCCGTTCGGAATGACTGCTTTCCATACAGTACCTTCTACATTTTCCCAGTCTTTGACAGCTTCACTTCCTGTAATGTGCGCCTGTCCTTTTATTGCAGAACGGTAGGTGATACGCTTGTCTGCCGTTCCAGCGTGAATCGGATTAACAGCTTCACGGTATAATCCCGGTGCAACGATGACTTCATCTCCCGGAAGTGCCTTTGCAGCGGCCTCCTGAATAGTTTTGAATGGATTTTCTTTTGTTCCGTTTCCGGTCTGGATCACGGATGCATCAACGTAAATAATCATTATAAAAACCTCCCGGCCTTCTGGCCTGAATCCTTCTGTTTGCGGGCGAAATGCCCATAAGATATGTAATCTAGTATAGCATGTAGATATGCAGCGAAACAATGGAATCCTGTGTCGTTTTGTATGAATTTTGTGATGATTCATTACTGTTCACTGAAAACGTCGGATTCGAAAATAAGAGAACGAAAGAATTTCTGGCAAAAATCCTGTAAATAGAATAAATCTTGATACTTAAAACTTAAAATAGTGAGTAAATACCGGGCTTTATTTACCAGTAACTTTTGCCTGCATATCACATAGATTTTGATGTAAATACTCTGCAGATGATATATTATAAAAAATACAAATATTTTCAGAAAGTGCAGGCTATCATGAATAAAAAGAAATCAAAGAATAAAAAACAGGATAAGCAGAGTGAGAAGCCGGTTCCGAGGAAAAAGGAAGAGGAGCAGACAGAAGGAACTGGTAGAAATTCAGCTCAGAACCCTTGCTATGGATTACTGGTCTGTACTGGAATATCATATATATACTGCCTGGATTTTAAAAACAAAAATCCAGGCAGTTATTTTAATACCAGCGTGTCATTGGCAGATCATTATTGATTCCTTTAGTCATCAGAATCTGGTGCAGATCAATAATTCCGTTATGGAAGGTTGCAGCACATGCTGACAGGTAAAGTTCCCACATACGCAAGAAGGATTCATCAAACATGGTCTTTTCCTTTTCTATATTCTCACGGAAATTCTTTTCCCAGTGGAGCAGAGTTTTATTGTAATGCAGACGCAGATTTTCAATGTCCAGAGTGTGGAAATTGTCCTCTGCCATATGATTCAGGATTTCTCTCAGACTGGGAACAGTTCCGCCTGGAAAGATATATTTCTTGATCCATGGATCACCCGGATGTTCTTTCAGTGCACTGATAAAATGAAGCAGGAATAATCCGCCCGGTTTCAGAACTTTCTCTACACAGTCAAGGAAGAGCTGATAATTGTCACGGCCAACATGTTCCAGCATTCCCACACTGACTACCCGGTCAACTGATAGTTATGTTTCGGCAGATCACGGTAATCCATCAGTTCCACTGTAAGATAATCTTCCAGGCCCTGATCTTTGATGCGCTTCTGGAATTCTGTATATTGTTCGTGGCTTAAAGTGATTCCTGTACCATGTACTTTGTATTTTTTAGCAGCCTCAATCAGCAGAAAACCCCATCCGCAGCCGATATCAAGAAGACTCATACCTTCTTCCAGATGCAATTTTTTCAGAATATAATCTACTTTATTAACCTGTGCCTGATATAAAGAGTCATCGTCATGAATGAAGTAGCCACAGGAATAACTCATGGTTTCGTCCAGCCATAATTTATAAAAATCATTTCCGATATCATAGTGGCTGGTGACTTCCTTTTCCTGATTCTTTTTGGATGTAGAACTGAACATGATCTTTTTCAGAGCAGATTCATTGGTAGAAAATTTGCTCATCTGTCCCAGAAAATGATCCAGTGCCTCGTAAAGATTTCCTTCAATATCCAGATCTCCCCGCATATAAGCCTCGCCTAATGCCAGGGAAGTGCTTTTGAGCAGCTCGGCCAGAGGAATTGTTTCCTTAAAATTTACTGTAAATGTGGGTTCTCCCTCTCCGATTGAATATTCGGAATTCTTGAACTTTACCAGAAATGGATAGTCCGTAAAGCGTTCAAGGAATTGCACCATTGCTTTTTCCTCAGCCTTTTCTCCTAATGTCTCAAACATAATAGTTTACCTCCTTTAACACAAAACTATGATACACCTTTGGGGGCGCTTATCGTCAAGGGGAGAATTAAACAAAGATATCTGGGAAATTGGTCAGACTTGTAGCAGAATAATGGAAATAGAAGAAGAAACAAAAAGTTCACAAAAAACATCTTGACCATCAAAGAAACACAAGTTATAATCCCCTATATAAAAATTTTCGTGCAAAGAGCAGACAATGGGGTCTGAGAAAGAATCCCATTGACTGCTCTTTTTTGCGTACTACGAAGATTTTTGTTACTGTTCACACACCACTATCCCGCGAGGTGTTTTGGCTACGTTACTGAGAACGGAGTGAACAGTAACAGATTTTTGCATATTATAATTCGCACAATTCGAGAGGAGGAATATCATGAGGCTGAATCCCAAAGAACAGGAAAAATTAATGCTTCATATGGCAGGAAATCTTGCAAAAGAGAGAAAGGAAAGAGGTCTGAAACTGAATTACGTGGAGGCACTTGCGTATATCAGTTCTGAACTCCTGGAGCTTGCAAGAGATGGTAAAACAGTAGTAGAGCTGATGCAGCTTGGAACCAAGATTCTTACAAAGGATGACGTAATGGACGGTGTTGCTGATATGATCGGTGAAGTCCAGGTAGAAGCAACATTCCCGGATGGAACCAAGCTTGTGACAGTACATAATCCAATTCAGTAAGGAGGAGAATGAGCATGAAGATCGGTGAAATTATGGCCGCAGATCGTGAGATCACACTTAATGAAGGCAAGAAAACAGTGACAGTAACAGTGGCAAACAAAGGCGACAGACCGGTTCAGGTCGGTTCTCATTTTCACTTCTTTGAAGTAAATAAATGCCTTTCTTTTGACAGGGAAAAAGCCTATGGATATCATCTGGACATTCCTTCAGGAACATCTGTAAGATTTGAGCCGGGTGAAGAAAAAGAGGTTCAGCTTACAGAAATGGGAGGCAGACAGAGAGTATTCGGACTGAATGATCTCACCCGCGCCCAGGCAACTGACGATACAAAAGCAGCATCCATGGAAACTGCGAAATTAAAAGGATTTCTGTAAGGAGGGACAACAATGAGTACAAAAAATTTCCGGAAGCAAATATGCGGCAATGTATGGCCCGACTACAGGAGATAAGGTACGTCTGGCAGATACAAGCCTTGTGATCGAGGTAGAAAAAGATTATACAACCTATGGAGACGAAGTAAAGTTCGGCGGCGGCAAGACAATCCGTGACGGTATGGGACAGTCTGTAAAAACCTGCAGCAAAGACGGAGATCTGGATCTGGTAATTACCAATGCATTGATCGTAGACTCTACAGGAATCGTAAAAGCAGATATCGGTATCAAAGACGGCAAAATCGCAGGAATCGGTAAAGCCGGAAATCCGGACATCATGGATGGCGTCACACCTGGAATGACAGTGGGTGCATCTACAGAAGCACTTGCAGGAGAGGGAATGATCGTAACTGCAGGTGGAATTGATACCCATATCCATTTCATCAGCCCACAGCAGATCGACTGTGCATTATACAGTGGTGTAACTACTATGATCGGAGGTGGTACAGGCCCTGCAGACGGTACAAACGCAACTACCTGTACACCTGGACCATGGAACTTAAAAATGATGTTAAAGGCAGCCGAGGAATACCCGATGAACTTAGGTTTCCTTGGAAAAGGTAACTGTTCAGACGAAGCTCCTCTCATTGAGCAGGTTAAGGCCGGAGCTATGGGACTGAAGATTCATGAGGACTGGGGTGCAACACCTGCAGTTATCAATCACTGTCTGAATGTGGCAGATGAATATGATGTACAGGTTGCCATCCATACAGACACATTAAATGAAGGTGGATGTGTGGAAGATACACTTGCAGCCATCGGCGGCAGAACTATCCATACTTATCATACAGAGGGTGCAGGCGGTGGACATGCACCGGATATCATCCGCGCAGCAACAGCTCCGAACGTACTGCCATCCTCCACAAACCCTACAATGCCATATACAGTAAACACTTTGGATGAGCATCTGGATATCTGATGGTCTGCCATCACCTTGACAAGAGAATTCCGGAAGATGTAGCATTTGCAGATTCCCGAATCCGTCCTGAGACAATCGCAGCAGAGGATGTTCTTCATGATATGGGTATCTTCAGTATGATGAGCTCTGACTCTCAGGCTATGGGACGTGTAGGTGAGGTTATCACACGTACCTGGCAGACAGCAAGTAAGATGAAAGATGAGAGAGGTGCACTTCCGGAAGATGCAGGACATGACAATGACAACTTCCGTGTAAAACGTTATATCTCCAAATATACCATCAACCCGGCAATCACACACGGTATTTCCCAGTATGTGGGCTCTGTGGAAGAAGGTAAATTCGCAGACCTCGTTCTCTGGAATCCTGTATTCTTTGGCGCAAAACCGGATATTATCATCAAAGGCGGTATGATCATTGCATCTAAGATGGGCGATGCAAATGCATCCATTCCGACTACACAGCCGGTTCTCTATCAGCCAATGTTTGCAGCTCATGGAAAAGCTAAGAACGAAGCTTGCCTGACCTTTGTATCCCAGGCTGCCATGGATGAGAATGTAAAAGAGAAATACGGTCTTGAGAAAACTGTAGTACCTGTAAAGGGCTGCAGAAATATCAGCAAAAAAGATATGGTATTTAACGACAGAACACCGGAACTGACTGTAGATCCGGAGACATATAAGGTTACTGTTGACGGCGAAGAGATCACTTCCAAACCGGCAGAGAAGCTTCCGCTGACACAGCTTTACAGTCTGTTCTAAACAACTTTAAACCATTACATTCTGGTTATCTGATCATAAAAATGATATTCGCAGGACTGTTATTTATGGAGTTTTGTGAGAACTTTTATAAGAACTTACCAAACAATATAATGACAGTCCTGTCAGATTTAACAGAAAAATATACTGAAGAAGCAGGAGAGGAGAGAATATTATGTTAGGAGTTTGTCTTTTATTCGTAGGAATCGTACTGATCAACAACGGTATGTGTTCTTTATACAATGTAGACGGAAAATCAACCGCCATTATGAACATCTTTACAGGTGGTCTTTCTTTATTTATTAACTTTGTCAATCTGGTGCAGGGCAATTATTATGCAGCAGGAACAGGACTGTTGTTCTGCTTTACCTATCTTTTCGTAGCCCTGAGTAAATTCCTGAAAGCAAGCCCGATCCCATTTGCATGGTTTTCTACTTTTGTAGCCATCAATGCGGTGATTTTCGGTACAATCGAGGGATTTACAGGAAGCACTGCACTGGGAATCACACCGGATCTGCGTTGGGCAGCAATCTGGTATCTGTGGGCAATTCTCTGGGGAACTGCTTTCGTAGAAGATATCTGCGGAAAAAAACTGGGAAAATTCGTTCCATATCTTCAGGTATTTGAAGGAATCGTAACTGCATGGGTTCCTGGAGTTATGATGTTGCTTCAGATTTGGTAAGATTCAGGAGGTCGAAAATAATGCTGTGTGAACAGGTTTTGGGAAAGCTTCATGATTTTGATACTACAGGAAAAACAATAGAATATGTAGATATCGAATGGCACGAAGCATTCAAGAAAATACATAAAAAAACAACAGACAAAGGAACAGAAGTGGGAATCCGCATGGACGATTCCATTCTCGCCAGAGGTCTGTATCAGGATGATGTGATCTACGCAGATAATGAGAAGCTTGTAGTGGTAAATACACCGCCATGCGAAGTTATCCGTGTTTCTCTGACTCCGGGACATGAGAAATGTCTGCAAAAGTCTGCTACGAAATCGGAAACAGACACGCACCGCTTTTCTGGGGAGAGAATGATACGTTTATTACGATCTATAATGAGCCAATGCTTGTTATGCTTCAGAAAATCCATGGAGTTCAGGCAGAGAAAGAAGTGTTGAAGCTGGACTTTGACAAGAGAATTTCTGCAAGTATTCATAATCATCATCATTAAATATGACTATAAGGAATGTTATGAGTAAACTGTAAGGCAGATAATGTATTTACTGAAATTTGAATATTTAAGACAATCAATGTTAATTATGGAGGTTCTTCATGTCAGAAAAACAGTTCTATCTTTTACAGGTAAATGATGCGCTGTTTCCCATCGGAGGATATTCCCATTCCCAGGGACTTGAAACTTATATTCAGCGTGGAATTGTCCACGATGCAGACACAGCCAGAGAGTATATTACTCACAAAATCAAATGGAATCTTGCATATACAGAACTTCTGGCAGCCAGACTTGCATACGAAGCCGCAGAGAAAAAAGACCTGCAGGAACTTCTGTACCTGGAAGAACTTCTGGAAGCATCCAGAATTCCTATGGAACAGAGAGAAGCCGCCAGAAAAATGGGTTCCCGTTTCGCAAAAACCATTGAAAAGCTAGGGCTTTCCATCAGTGAAACAGGGATTTTCAGAGAATATCTGGATGCGAGAAAGGGAAAAGCAGTAAATCATTGCTGTATTTACGGAGTTTTTTGTGCGGAAATGCAGATTTCTCTGGAAGAAGCGCTGACGCATTATCTATACGCACAGACATCTGCAATCGTCACCAACTGCGTAAAAACAATTCCACTCAGCCAGACATCCGGGCAGCAGCTTCTGAGCGGATGTTATGGTGAGTTTGATGAGATATTAAAGGATATCATGAACAGAAGCGAGGAGGACTTATGTCTCTCTGCACCTGGATTTGATATCAGAGGAATCCAGCACGAGAAGCTGTATTCCAGATTATATATGTCGTAAGAAAGAAAAGAGGAAATCGGTATGTCATACGTAAAAATCGGAGTTGCCGGACCGGTAGGTTCCGGAAAAACAGCACTTATTGAAGCACTGTCAAGAAAGATGGCAAAGGATTACAGTATTGGTGTCATCACAAATGATATCTACACAAAAGAAGATGCCCAGTTCCTTGCAAAGAACAGCGTTCTTCCTGTAGAAAGAATTATTGGTGTAGAGACAGGCGGATGCCCTCACACAGCCATCCGTGAAGATGCTTCCATGAATCTGGAAGCAGTAGATGAGATGATGGAACGCTTCCCTGATATTGAACTTCTTTTCATCGAAAGCGGCGGAGATAACCTGTCTGCAACATTCAGTCCGGAGCTGGTAGATGCAACCATCTTCGTCATTGATGTAGCAGAAGGAGATAAGATTCCGCGTAAAGGCGGTCCTGGAATCACACGTTCTGATCTTCTTGTAATTAATAAGATAGACCTGGCTCCATATGTAGGTGCAAGTCTGGAAGTAATGGAAAGAGACTCCAGAAAAATGCGTGGTGACAGACCATTCCAGTTTACAAATATCCGCGGAGATGAGAACGTAGATAAAGTGGTAGAGTGGATCAAGAAAAACGTACTCCTAGAAGGAATGTAAAGGAAAATGCCTATGGATAACAAATTCGGAAAAATATCCCGCATCAGCGCCTGCGCAGCCTTAAAAGACGGAAGGACTATTCTGGAAGATTTGTCTTTCACAGCACCATACAAGATTATGATGCCCTTCGAAAAAGAAAACGGTGGGATCCAGATCATGCCTCTTTGTGCTTCCGCCGGAATTATGGCAGGTGATTCCCAGGAATTTTCCTACCATGTAAAGGAAGGTGCAGATCTGGAAGTCCTGTCCCAGTCCTTTGAGAAAATCCACAAAATGGACGAAGCTCAGCCGCCCGAACCATTGAAGTGCAGGTAGACAAAAACGCTACATTATACTACTATCCCCAGCCGGTTATTCCTTTTGCACAGTCAGCCTTTGACAGCAAGATGACTATCCATCTGGAAGACGAAACCTCTCGTTTATTCCTGCTGGAGATTATCTCCTGCGGCCGAAATGCACACGATGAACGCTTTCAGTACCGCAGATTCTCCTCAAAAGTCTTGCTGTACAGAGGGGACAAACTCATCTATCGCGACAACACCCGCTACGAACCGGACAAAATGCCCATGGAAGGAATCGGAATGTACGAGGGTTACACACATATGGCAAACCTGTTTCTTTCTAAGATCTGCAGCAGAGATGGTGAAAATTGCAGTCAGGAATCCGGAACTGTAAAGTCAGCAGATTCAGCATCAATTTGGAACTTCAGGAAAAATCTGGCAGATCCTTGATGAAGATTCGGAAATAGATGGAGGTGTTACCCGTCTCACAGCCGGAGATCTGGCGTTGAGAATCTTCGGTTATCGTGCTCAGAAACTGCAGCAGGTAGCGGAAAAAATCAAGAAGTTATACGAAACAGAACAAATATAAAAAATGGCGGGAAATCCCGCCATTTTTGTGCTGATGTATAAAATTATGTCGCTGAGGCGACCCGCCGCAGGCGGAGAATCATTGAGCATCCCTTAATTGCTCTACAACGCTGCATTTCGCTGCGTTGTCATACATCATGCAAGGAATCAGCCACCCCAGCAGAAGAAATACCGGAATTGTCAGCAGGACAGGCAGAATGGTGAATTGATACTCAAAGAACCAGAACATACTGCCCAGCATTTTTCCTGCAAGAGGTCCCACCGCCAGCGACAGAATAAAGGCCACTGCTACGGAGGACATTGCGTAAAACAATCCCTCGTAGATCAGCATGGTTTTGAGCTGCCGGTTCGTCATTCCTACAGCCTGAAGCACAGCAAATTCACGGCGGCGGGAAAGAATACCGGTCATCATGGCGTTGAAGAAATTTAAGAGTCCCACCAGCCCGATGATAGCACAGAGGATACCACCTATCAGAAGAAACATCTGCCGGAACTGAGCAAATTCAGAGCGAGCCGTGGCCTTGCTTTCATACATCAAGGGCGAAAACTCACCGGCAGTGAGCTTCGATAGATATTGCTCTGCTTCGGCCTCGTCCGCTTCGTCCGCTGTGTCGAACAGGTAGAGCATCGGAATGGCTGCACCACCGCTGTCCCTCTGTGCGGTGTCCACAGACAAAACTGCATCATAGCCAACGCCGCTATAACGATAACTCATGGAATTCGGAAGTTCTACCAAGCGCAGACCGTGTACTCTACATCTCTGGCTCCATACAGTTTTTTCTGACGGTACTCCTCCGGTGTATCTTCGGTGCGGAGTTCTCCGGTGCGGCTGTCGATATATTTCACATCATCGCATAGGTAGCCGTGATCGTGTCTCCCACCTTGGGGTAGTATTCAGGATTGAGCAGATTACCGTAGTCATCTAAGGAAACCGCAATGGCAATGGCGTTATTGTCCGGCTCCAGCATAGGAGAAATATCTCCGTCGAGCACTTGCAGCTTGTCAAACAGACTGTTATCCAGAGCCTCGATTCTGGTATCTCCCATCACCATATTGCCCCGGTGCTCCATGCGGCTCATATGGCTGTCCAACTGCTCGGCGCTTTCGTACCTTGCATAGTCCTGCCGCAGAGCATCCTCCGTCATCCACAGATATGCGGGTTTTCGCACAGCATATCCCGTGCCGGAAAGACTGGCCTTTGTGTTTGCTGCGATCTCTCCGATCTGTTCTGGCGTGATGAATTCATCTGCTGGGTTATAACGAAAATAGTCGGGAGTGCTGACGATAAAATCGGCGCAGGTCATGGCGGATACATACTTCTCCATGCTGAAGCCGCCCACAAAGGCACACAGCGCATTGAACAGTGTCACCGACAGTGCCAGAGACAACACCACCAGTACCGTCTTTTTCTTGTTTCGTCCCAGATTGGCAAAGGCCATCTGATGGAGCTTTGCTCCTCGGATGCTGCGCCGTTTTTTCTTGGTCTGCATCACATCCGTATATTTGGTAGCCTCCACCGGAGAGACCTTGGCTGCCATTTTTCCGGGCTTGGAACAGGACAAAAGCACCGTCAACAAGGCGAACAGCATAGAACCAAGGAAGATCACAGGCGAAGTGCTGATGGTGGTGATGCCTGTATTCAACTGGATGGAGTGCAAGACAACAGGCATCAAAACAGCGCCGATGCCGTAGCCCAGCAGCAGCCCCGCCGGAATGCCGATCAGACAAAGCAGAAGTGCCTGCTGGCGAATGATGCGTTTGAGCTGCCGGGGCGTTGTGCCAATGGTTTTCAGAAGTCCGTAAAACCGGATATCCCCTGCAACAGAGATCTGAAAAATGTTATAGATGATAAGATACCCCGTGAAAATCACCAGCAGCAAAAAAGCTGCTATGGCGATCATCAGCTCTGGATCGAGCTGCGATTCCAGCTGGGATGAGGTATATCCCCAGTTGACGCCGATCCGGACGCTGTTGGGATCAGTATAGCTGTCCCATGTGTAGCCAAGATCGGTATCCACCTGCTCCATCTGCCCTTGAATGTTTGTGCCGGAGGTCAGCATGACATTCAAATCGGTGCGGAAAGGCTGTAAACCTGTTTTCACTGCCTGCGCTTCGATGTCATCTGCGTAATCACGGCTGATGTTGATGTAATGAACAGGCATTAGTTCATCATAGTCCCAATAG
>ENA-OUNI01000100-OUNI01000100.1-human-gut-metagenome-genome-assembly--contig:-NODE-100-length-34418-cov-2.738095_pt1 | contig 34418 bp, 43 predicted proteins | sample MGYA00242499_ERZ504580 | MGnify/ENA primary metagenome ERZ504580 (study PRJEB26092, sample SAMD00036315) | human gut metagenome | host: Homo sapiens | study: EMG produced TPA metagenomics assembly of... | reverse complement strand
CCGCGGTGCTCGTCTCCGCCCCGGCTGGCCGGGCCGCAAGCACGGCATGGTCCATATTGGCTGATCGATAGGAAGGAGGGAGCGGCTGCTCCCTATACCTTTGCGTGGAACTATCATTTTGCCATTACGGGGCCGGAACAATCCTTCGCCTATTCCTGCCTGACGCAGCTGCCGGATGATCGGATCGGCATCCTGTATGAGGAGATCGATCAGGCGCAAAGCGTGGATACCACGCGGTTTGAGGCGATTTCCATGGAAACGCTTCTGGCTGAGAAGGATTCGCTTTAAACATCAGCAAAACGGCATACAGGAGGATTTAGCCGGACTTTTGCTCGAAAAGAGCCGAGCTTTTTTGGAATCGCCGCTTTTTCAGCCCCATTTATGCTGATGTATAGCGGCAGAATGGAGGTATATGGGAACCGTTTATCTGTTTCGTGGCAAGGCGGCTACCGGAAAAACGACCTTATCCAGCCGCCTGTCTCAAAAGCTGGCGATCCCTGTTTTCCGCAAGGACGATATCACCGATGCGATCAAAAGCGGTGAGTATCTAACAGACCGGGGTGCCGGAAATGCTCTATGTTATGATATCCTTTGCTGCATCCTGCAAACCAATCTCAGCTTGGGCGCGGATTTCATTGTGGACCTGGCCCTCGGCGACCGGGGCAATGCGGCGTTTTTTTCTGAACAGGCTGGATTTTAAGCAGAACAAAGTGTTTCGTTTTTTTCTGGATTGTAGCGATGAGGAAGCATGGAAGCAGCGGCATCTGGAACGGCTGAAAAATCCACTGTTGCATGAATCGTTTCATTCTCTGGAGCATGTTTTAGAGCATTATCGGAAAGCAGATATCGGCCCCCTGGAGGGCGAATATGTGATCGACAGTGCAAACCCGATTGACGAATGCTTTGCGGCGATCAGCCGGATCATCGCTGCGGCCAGCCTGGACAGGCATAATCAAAGCCCGACAGTGCTGGATTGGGTGAAAAACGGAGTGTAAGAGATTCTCTTTTTCAATAGATTATAAGAAGAAAACCGCTGACCATACGGCCTGCGGTTTTCTTCTTATCGGATGGGGTTTATGAATCGCCGGACGCTAAGAAAGGGGGAGAGAAAAGCTGTCCGGACGCATGTCGGAAAAGGCGCTCGTCAAAGTGGAAAGAACGGTTTTGACAAGCGGGTGAAATAGGAGGATGCATTTTCCATACAATGTGTTGATTATTGATTACACTTTTATTATAATAAGCCTATGATGTGATGTCACGCATCAGATTTTTTTAATATGTAGGTTAATGGACTGAATTGAATAGATTGTTGATTAGAAAGGATGATATGAATGCAGGAGGAGACGCAAGACCGGCGGATAAAACGGACGAAAATGTTGCTGCAAAACGCTTTGGTAGATCTGATGCTGGAGAAGGCGGTCGGTAAAATTTCCGTCAAAGAGCTGACTCAGAAGGCGGATGTCAACAGAAGCACATTCTATCTGCATTATTTGGATATTTACGATATGCTGGAGCAGATGGAGAATGAATTTGTGGAGACGATTCAGGGCTTTTTCCATGATTTTTTTACGCCCTTACCCACCTCGATGCCTCTGACGCTGTTCGTTAATATTTCAGAATGGCTTGAACAGGATAAAGAGTATTATGTGAAGCTGCTTCGCGGATCAGCATCTGGGTATATTTTCGAAGAGTTGGAGTCGCGCATTAGAGATGAATTCCTGACGCTGCTGTATTTGATCTTTTTGGATGAGGAATCGCTTGACCTGCGCACCGTGTGAACTTTACTGTCTCTGCACTGTCGGCGTGCTGCGCATGTGGGTAATGGAGGGAGGGAACATCTCTCTGGTTGAGCTATCGGAAACCATTGATGACATTTTAAACAACGGCATGATTCAGGATTACCCCCAAAAATATTGATGCGCTACCCGGACTATATGCAACGGCTGGAGACTATACGAAAAGAGAAGGAACTGGCAAAAGCGCAGGCGAAGGGTTGACACAACTTATTCAATGTGATATCATGCTATCACGCTAAAGCGAAAGGGGCCGTTATTTTGGCAATCAGACGATATGAGCGTGCGACGCCGGAGGGCACGCGTGACCTGCTTTTTGAGGAGTGCGCCGCCCGCCGTGAGGTGGAGAGCGGCTTTCCGGTTTATTTAAGGCAAGGGGCTATAACCGCGTGATCACGCCAACCTTGGAGTTCTTCGACGTGTTTGACCGGGAGAGTGCCGGTATGCCGTTGGAAACCCTTTATAATATTACGGATTCGCATGGCAGGCTGATGGTTTTGCGCCCGGATAACACGCTTCCCATTGCGCGCATTGCAGCCACGCGCTTGCGGGAGGAAGCAATCCCCCTGCGGCTTTTCTATTCGCAGAATGTTTTTCGCCGCAACCCGGGGCTGACCGGCCGCCGGGATGAGGCGGCGCAGAGTGGCATTGAGCTCATCGGCGCATCCGGCCTGCGGGCCGATCTGGAAATCCTTACAACGGCTGTGGATGCGCTGGAGCAGTGCGGCGCGCCGGATTTCCGTATTGAAATCGGCCATGCCGGTTTTTCCGGCGCATTGTTTCAGGCGCTGGAGGCGGATGAAAAGCTGCGCGGTGAGATCGTGGAGCTGATTGAAATGAAAAACTATGCCGCTTTGAACGACGCGCTCGATCAGGTGGGGGATACGCAGCTGCCCGCGCGGTGCGCAGGCTGCCACGTTTGTTTGGCGGCGAAGAGGTGCTGGATGAGGCCGCCGCATTATATGATGGGGAAAGCGCCCTGGAGCCGCTCGCTTATCTTCGCAACATCTACCGGCTGCTGATGCAGCTTGGTTTACAGAACAAGGTGAATATTGATCTGGGGCTCGTCCACCGCGGGAATTATTATACAGGCACTGTTTTCCGGGGCTATATTGAGGGCTCGGGAATTACGGTGCTCTCCGGCGGGCGCTATGACGGCCTGCTCGGTGAATTTGGATGCCCTTTGCCCGCGACCGGATTCGGCGTGGAGGTGGATGCGTTGGCCTCCGCTATGTGCGCGCGGGGCGACGCGGCCGAGCCGAAGGCGGCTGATGTGCTGGTGTTTGGTATCGACGGCTGCGAGGTGCGGGCGCTCTCCTATGCGCGCTCCCTGAACGCGCAGGGGCTTGTGTGCGAAAACTGTGTGCTCAATTCCGCTGAAGCGGCGCGTGACTATGCGGCTCGCAAGGGCATCGGCAGGCTCGATGTCGTCAAGGAGGAGAGCGTGGAGGTCATCACGATCAACGGCGTGAAAGGGGGCGAAGTGCAATGAGGCCAATCCGGATCGCCCTCACCAAGGGCAGGCTTGAAAAGATGAGCGTGCAGCTTTCACAAGATGGGGCTCGACTGCACGGCGCTGATCGAAAGGAAGAAGCTGATTCTCCCGGTGGCCCATATGAGGTAGTGTTGGCGAAGGCTGCGGATGTCATCACCTATATTGAGCATGGTGTGTGCGATATCGGCGTCGTGGGCAAGGATACGATCGTGGAAAACGGCGCGAGCTTCTATGAGGTGACGGACCTTGGCTTCGGCCGCTGCCGGTTTGCACTCGCGGGGCCGGTAGGAAAGGATTTTTTCAGCGGTTATAACGTTAAGCGCATTGCAACGAAATACCCCAAAGTGGCCCGCTCCTATTTTGAATCAAAGGGCATGGATGTTCAGATCATCAAAATTGAAGGCTCCGTAGAGCTCGCACCCTTATTGGGGCTTTCTGATGCGATTGTTGATATTGTGGAAACGGGCACTACGCTCAAGGAAAACGGCTTGGAAGTGATTGAAGAGATCCTGCCGGTTTCCGCGCGCGTGATCGTGAATATGGCGAGCATGAAGCTGCGCCGCGAGGAGATCGAGGCGTTTTTGGAGCAGGTGGACCAAGTGAAGGAGGAATTGCAATGATCCCAATTACCCATGCTGACGGAAGGGCGGAGCAAAAGCTCCTCCGGCAGCTCAAAGCGCGCAGCGGAGAGGTCGACCGCAAGGTGACCGCCGCCGTGACCGCGATTCTTGATAACGTCCGGCAGAATGGCGACCGCGCCGTGGAGAATTATACGCTCCAATTCGACGGACAGATGCCTGAACATATCCTCGTCGAGCGGCCGGAGATGGAAGCGGCGCTCGACCAGTGCGATTCCAAGTTCGTCTATGCCCTCTATCAGCGGCCGCCAACATCCGCGATTTTCACGAGCGGCAGAAGCGGCAGAGCTTTTTAAACACGCTCGATAACGGTGTGATCCTTGGCCAGCGCGTGCGCGGCCTAAAACGCGTCGGTCTCTATGTGCCGGGCGGCACAGCGGCGTACCCCTCCTCCGTGCTGATGAACGCGATCCCCGCAAAGATCGCGGGCGTGGAGGAGCTGGTCATGGTCACGCCTCCTGCAAAGGATGGGAGCGCCAATCCGGATATCCTCGCGGCCGCGGCAGTCGCGGGAGTAGATCGGATTTACCTCATGGGCGGCGCGCAGGCAGTGGCGGCGCTTGCTTACGGCACCGAAACGGTGCCACGCGTGGATAAGATCGTCGGGCCGGGCAATATTTATGTTGCCACGGCAAAGCGGCTGCTCTATGGCACGGTCGATATCGATATGGTCGCGGGGCCGAGTGAGATTCTCATCGTTGCAGATGATACGGCTAATCCCGCCTTTTTAGCGGCCGACCTCATGTCCCAGGCCGAGCATGACGTGCTGGCCTCCGCCATCCTGCTCACCACCAGCGAACGGATCGCAAGGGAGACGGTTTCCGCGCTTAAGGAGCAGGTGCGCTCGCTTTCCCGCCGGAAAATCATTGAACAGTCCCTCCTAGACTACGGCGCAGTGATTATTTGCCGGACGCTCGACGAGGCCATCGGCTTTGCAAACGATCTGGCGCCCGAGCATCTGGAGCTGTGTGTGGAAAACCCGATGGAATACATCGGCCGGATTGATAACGCCGGCTCGGTTTTTCTCGGCAACTATTCACCGGAACCGCTGGGCGATTATTACGCAGGGCCGAATCATGTTTTGCCCACGAGCGGGACGGCGCGCTTTTTCTCCCCGCTGGGGGTGGACAGCTTCGTAAAAAAATCGAGCTTTCTCTATTATACGGAGGCAGCCCTGCGCGAAGCGAAGGACGATATCGTCAAGCTCGCGGAAACAGAGGCCTAACCGCTCACGCGAATTCCATCAAAGTGCGGTTTTAAAGGGAAAATAAGATTTTTGATTTGCCGATAGAGAAAGGATGGTCCTATCCGTGGCATTTGCCTGAATGATAAAATCAAAACGCTGACCCCTTACGACCCGATCTGCGGGGCGTATCCGATCCGCTTGGATGCAAACGAATCCTACATTCCGTTCCCCGATGAAGTGCAGACGGAGATGAGGAAAGCGCTGGAAGAAACCGCGCTCAACCGATATCCGGACCGTATGCGCAGAAGGTCTGCGGCCTGTTTGCCTCCTTTTACGGCATTTCGCCGGAGCTTGTGACGGCGGGCGACGGCTCGGACGAGCTGATCTCCATTATCATGAGCGCTTTTCTGCAAAAAGGGGACAAGGTGCTCACCCTTGCGCCGGATTTTCCATGTACCGCTTCTATACCGGCATCGTCGAGTGCCCGTGCGTGACGATGGAGAAAAACGCGGATTTCACCATTGATCCGCAGCGGGTGATCGACACGGCGCGGCGGGAAGGCGCGCGGCTAATCGTATTCTCCAACCCCTGCAACCCAACCTCCGTGGGCCTTTCCGCGGACGATGCGCGTAAAATCATCCGCGGGACGGACGCGCTTGTTGTGCTGGACGAGGCGTATATGGATTTTTGGGATCAATCCCTGCTGCGGGAGGCGGCGCAGTATGACAATCTCATCATCTGCGCACCTGCTCAAAGGCGATCGGCCTCGCGGGCATCCGGCTGGGATTTGCCGTGGCGAATGAAATGCTCACGCGCGTGATCCGCAGCGTGAAGTCGCCCTACAATGTCAATTCCGTTTCGCAGGCGCTTGGGTGCGTTGCATTTTCGCATCCGGAGCAGCTCAGGCGCAATATTGAGCGGCTGATCGTTTCGCGCGAGGCGCTTTACCGGCTGTTCCAATCGCTGGCGGCCGATTTCCCCGGCAAGGTGGAAATCGTGCGGCCCGTCACCAATTTTGTCTGGGCGAAATGCGAGCGGGCGGGCGAGCTGTTCGACGCACTGAAAAGGCAGGGGATTATCGTGCGCCGCATGGGCGAATACCTGCGGGTGACGGCCGGGCGCAACCATGAAAATGAGAAGGCGGCGGATGCAATCCGTTTCTTTTATACAGAGAAAGGATGATTGGAAATATGCGGACTTCCGAACAGATGCGCAGCACGAAGGAAACGCGCGTGACTGTGCGCCTCAATCTGGACGGCGGCGACGTTGCAATCAATACGGGCGTCGGCTTTTTTGACCACATGCTGGAGGCCTTCGCCGTGCACGGCGGCTTCGGGCTTGAGGTGGCCGTTAAAGGCGACCTGGAGGTGGATTGCCACCACACGATTGAGGATGCGGGCATCGTGCTGGGCAGGGCCTTTTGTGAGGCGCTCGGTGATAAGAGCGGCATTGCGCGCTACGGCAGCTTTCTTCTGCCGATGGATGAAACGCTCGCCTCTGCGGCGGTGGACGTTAGCGGGCGGCCCTATCTGGTGTTCAACGCGGTATTCCCGGAGGAGCGCGTCGGCGGGTTCGACACCTGCATGTGCGGCGAATTCTTCCGCGCGTTTGCCATGAACGCCGGGGTCACGCTGCACCTGAACGTGCCCTACGGCGGCAATTCCCATCACCAGATCGAGCGCTGTTTAAAGCGGCGGCACACGCGCTGCGCCAGGCGGTTACACAAACGGGGAAAGGGACGCTGTCCACCAAGGGGACGCTGGAATAGACAGACTTTAGAAATCGGATAACCAGCCGTCAGAACGGGATCAGGAACGTCTGATATCTGATGTTTGAACGCTGAAATCTATAAAAGGGGTTTTGTTATGCTGATTTTCCCGCGATCGATATTAAAAACGGGACCTGCGTGCGGCTGTATCAGGGTGAAATGTCCACCGCTGAGCAGGTGGCAAACAGTGCGCTGGAAGCCGCAGGGGCTTTCAAGGCTGCGGGCGCTTCCTGGTCCACATGGTTGATCTCGACGGCGCGGTAGAGGGTGTGCGCAAAAACACCGGGATCTTTCTGGAGGTCGTGCAGGAAAGCGGGCTGAAAGTGGAGGTTGGCGGGGGTATCCGCACCATGGCGGATATCGCTTTTTATCTCGAAAACGGGATTTCCCGCGTGATCCTCGGCTCCATTGCCCTGCGGGACGCATTGCTTGTCCGCCAGGCCGTGGCAGAATTCGGCGGCCAGATTGCTGTGGGCATCGACGCGCGCGACGGCATGGTGGCCGCCGAGGGCTGGGTGGAAACGAGCGCGGTCAGCGATGTGGAGCTTGCAAAGCGCATGGAGGATGCAGGCGTGCAATGCCTGATCTGCACGGATATCGCGCGCGACGGGATGCTCTCCGGGCCGAATCTCGGGCAGCTTACCCGCATCCAGCGGGCGGTGAAATGCGATATCGTCGCAAGCGGCGGCGTGACAAATCTCAGCGATATTGCCGCCCTGCGGGATTGCGGGCTGTACGGCGCGATCTGCGGACGCTCGATTTATAAAGGAACGCTTTCCCTGCGCGAGGCGATTCAGATTGCAGATATCAGATGACAGCGTTTAGCTATTTGCCTGTCGTCTGATATCTGTTTCGGAAGGAGACATTTTTGTGGATTTATCAAAATATTTTGTAAAAGCGGAGCTCATTCCGGCAATCATCGTCGAAGAGGGCACGAATGAGGTGCTCATGCTCGCTTATATGAACTTGGAATCTCTTGCCAAAACGATGGAAACAGGGTATACTTGGTTTTACAGCCGTTCGCGCCAAAAGCTTTGGAACAAGGGCGAAACCTCCGGTCATACCCAGAAGGTTCTCTCCATCTGTTCGGACTGCGACGATGATACGCTGCTCATCACCGTGCGTCAGACGGGCCCCGCCTGCCACACGGGCAGCCACAGCTGTTTTTATCAAACCATATGGGAGGAAATCTAACCCATGCAGGATGTTTTTCAGGAATTATATAATGTGATCCTTGACCGCAGGGAAAACCCGCAGGAGGGCTCCTATACCTGCTATCTTTTTGAAAAGGGCACGGATAAAATTTTAAAAAAGGTGGCGGAGGAATCGGGCGAGACGATTATCGCAGCCAAAAACGGCGTGAAAGAAGATACCGTTGCAGAGATCGGCGACCTGCTCTTTCACCTGCTGGTGTTGATGGCAAACGAGGGCATCGATGTTTCCGATGTGACGGCAGAGCTTGCTCGCCGCCGTCAGAAATCCGGCAACCTCAAGCAGTTTCATCAGGTGGATAAAAACACCTAATTAGCCATCGTATCCAGATTGATTTATCCCTTGCTGCGAGGTGTGTTGCATGGCTCAGTCAAAGGGGATCTTCAAACCGCGCGAGTGGTACAGGCTCGATAATGCGGCCAAAATTTTTCCAGGGCAGAATACCCAAAAGTGGTCCAATATTTTTCGCCTCTCTGTCGTGCTGCGGGAGAAAGTGGACCCCGCAGTGTTGGAGCAGGCTGTTATTATGACGCTCCCGCGTTTTCCCTGTTTCAATGTCAGGATGCGCAGGGGCTTCTTTTGGCATTATCTAGAAAAAATGATCGTCTGGCTCCACCGATCCAGCCGGATATCCAAAACCCCTGCCACCGTGTGAATTGGCGGGAGAATAACCGTTTTTTATTTCGCGTTTATTACCATGAAAAACGAATTTCCATCGATTTTTACCATGCGCTCAGCGATGCTTACGGCGCCTCCCGCCTGCTGAGCACGATTGCGGCTCAATATTTGCGGCTGATGGGGCATGAAATTCCGCCGGGTGAAGGGGTGCTTGATCTCAACGAGCGGCCCACGCAGGATGAGGTCAGCGATCCCTTTCAGCGCTTCGCCTCCTCAAAGGCCGCACCGCGCCACAAGGTGAATAAATTTGCCTACCACGCAAAGGGCACACGCATGCCTGCGCACATGGTCAATATCACCACCGGCTATATGCCCGTTGACGCATTGAAAAACAAGGCGAAGGAATATGGTGTGACGATTACGGAGTTTATAGCGGCGCTATTGTTAGATGTGCATTACCGCAAACAGCTCGAAGAGCACCGGGGGCGCGGAAAGCTGAAGGATGTAAGCGTCCAAATTCCTGTCAATTTGCGCAACTCCTTTCCCACAAAAACACTGCGCAATTTTTCGCTTTGCTATTCCGTACGCATTGATCCCAACATGGGAGAGTATACGTTTGCGGAAATCGTTCGGCAGGTTTCCCTCTACCTGCGCTATATCAACAATTCGAAAGAGCTTAACGCCATGATGTCGAGCAATCTCAAGCTCGAGTCGAATCCGTTTATGCGCTTTCTGCCGCTGCCCATTAAAGATTTTTTTATTGGCTTATCGTTTTTGATCACAGGCGAAAAGGCGACCAGCGTGCTGATTTCCAATCTCGGTATCGTGCGTGTGCCAAAGGAGATGGAGGCGTATATCGACCGTTTTGTGCTCATGACTGGGCCCGGCAGACGTAGCGGCTCGCGCTGCGCGGCGTCAGCTTCCAAAATACGTTTTCGCTGACCTTTGCCAATATCTATCAGGAAAGTGATATTGAGCGGGAATTTTTCACTCGGCTTGTGAAAATGGGCATCCATGTGAAGATCGAAAGCAACCGGGAGCAGATGGAGTAATTTTCATTTTGGGCCGTTGTATGCGGCATCTGGAGGTGCTTATGACTTGTCCTATTGTGTCAATTGCGGCGTGGAGCTAGACGACAGCGCGAAAAAATGCGCACTGTGCGGCGCGCCGGTGCTCAACCCTTATCTCGACGAGCCGGAAGAGGCTCTTCCCCCGCCGTATCCGGATCGGTTGGCACTTCCGGAAGGGACGAACCGGCGGTATATTGCCTTCCTCGTTTCTATGGTGCTGCTTATTCCAAACCTGATTTGTGGCGTGGCAAACCTGCTGATCCTTGACAGCGGCGTCTGGTCGGCTACATCGTATCCTCCAGCCTTTTGTTTTGGGTGTTTTTCATTGTTCCATTTTTGATGGAAAAACCGCGGCCGCTCGTGTTGTGGCTGTTGGATACGCTTGCGGGCACGCTGTATACCTGGCTTTATTACGTGGTCGGCTGGGGGCCGCGGGGCTGGTTTTTGCATTTGGGGCTTCCGCTGATTTTGGGGCTTTCCGTCATCTCGCTTTTTATGATTTCATGGCTCGGGCGCAAACGGCGCGACTGGCCGCATGTTTCTATCGCTGTGCTGGCAGAGATTACGCTATACGCCGTTTATGCCGATGTGTTGTTTAGCCTGTATCAGCACACGGGCAGGCCGCTGCAATATTCGCTGGTGATTGCGGTGTGCTGCCTTGCACTGATGGCGTTTTTTATCGCCGTAGCGCGCAATAAGCGCCTTCGTGCCTGGCTTTCTCGAAGTTTTTTATTGATGGATCAAATAAAAATAAAGGATGGTTTTGCACATGAAAGCAAAAACAATAGCGGCCCTTGCGGCATTGACGGCAGGTGCGGGCGCAGCTGCCGGAGGCGCGTATTTGAAACGTAAGAATATTTGCCCGCTGTGTGTGGCAAAGAAGCTCATTGCGCAGACGCAATTGCATGTGACCGCGACGAAGCATTATGACAACGGCGTGGCGTTGACTCCGCCCATGGGCTGGTCAAGCTGGAACACCTTCCGGCAGAAGATCGACGAGCAGATCATTCGGGAGACGGCCGCTGCCATGAAGTCCTCCGGTCTGGTTGAAATGGGGTATCAGTATCTCAACCTGGACGACTGCTGGCAGTCCTCCATTCGAGATGAAGAGGGGAGGCTTCAGGGCGATCTTACAAATTTTCCGAGCGGAATCAAAAAGCTGGTGGAGGATGTAAATGCCCAGGGCATGAAGCTTGGGCTCTACACCTCCAACGGCACGCTGACTTGCGAGGATCTGCCCGCTTCGCTCGGCCATGAGGAGACGGACGCGCGCACGCTCGCGGAGTGGGGTGTGGAATATTTTAAATACGATTTCTGCCACAATGTGCAGATTCCGACGAAAGCGCCCTGCATTGATCAAATTTTCATCGGCAAGGCAGGCGAGCGGGATGCGTTTGCGCTCCAGGCGGAGGATGCGCTGCTGGAGGGCCGCGCCTGCGTGATTGAGGATAGCGCGCTCGACAGCGGCAAATACGTTGCCGGCCTGGATGCCAATCAAGGCGCAATCACTTTCCAGAATGTCACGGTGGATCAGGCGGGCGAATATGTGCTGACCATCGGCCTGCGCAAAAAAGGATAATACCGCAAAATTCTGCATGGGTTACAGTCAACGGGGTGGATCAATACCATGTGGATGTTCCTCCCACAAAATCCTGGAGTGCAACTGGGCGCATCCAGGTGCGTGTGCAGCTCAAGGCGGGTGGGAACACAGTGAAAATTCATAACCCCGTTGCTTCTCGCTTTGACAGTGCTGCCCTGCAATATCAGAACATGGGCGTTCAGCTCAAAAAGGCAACCAAAGAATATGCGAAACGCACCGGTCAGCCAGAAAAGCCAATCGTCTATTCCATTTGTGAATGGGGCTGGAATAAGCCTATCAATGGGGCCGCGAAGCGGGCAACCTCTGGCGCACCACGCCGGATATCCAGGCCAATTGGGTTTCGATGCTGGGCATCTATGAGCGTACGTCCGGCTCTATGCCCATGCGGGCCCCGGCGGATGGAATGATCCTGATATGCTAGAGGTCGGCAACGGGAGCCTGACCTTTGAGGAGAACAAGAGCCACTTTACCCTTTGGTGCATGATGGCCGCGCCGCTGATTCTCGGAAACGATATCCGCAAATTCATCAAAGCGGACGGCACTGTGGATGAGGAGAATAAAACGCTCTCCATCCTAAAAAACCGCGAGGTGATCGCCATTGATCAGGATCCGCTGGGCGTGCAGTGCCGCCGTGTGCGCAAGGATGGACTGGTGGATATTCTTGTAAAACCTTTGGAAAACCGTGAGCTGGCAGTCTGCTTCTTCAACAAGGGACCGTCGGAAAAGCAGGTAGAGGTGAGCTTGCGCGCGTTGGCAAACGAGGCTTCGTCGACCTGCCGTATGCGGATGGTTATGAGGTGAAGGAGCTCTGGACAGGGCACGAGGCGCAGGTGCAGGATGCGCTGTCAGGTTATGTGCCGAAGCATGGGGTGAAGCTGTTCCGTGTGAAGGCGGCGGAGTAAAGCAAAAACTGATATCTGACAAAAATCGGGCAGCCACCCTAAAATGGATCGACCTGCCGATTTTTGTGCTAGTATTTCATTGTGGCGCTACCGGCAACGGCAGGCGGTTTACTCCGGCGGATTCACGACCGCCAGCCCCCAAAAGGGGGTGATGCTGATGATGCAGCATTTTGCATTGCAATACGTTACATATGAAAATCTTTTTGGTTTTTCGCTTGGAATGATTGGCGTGGCAGGGCTTGTTCTGGCGTTTTTCAGCTAAAAAGAAAGCAGCCGCCCAACCCTTACAAAGTTAGCGGCTCTTTCTCAAACGCTTGTGGGATGGGGGCGAACCGTCTAAGCGGTAGCGCCGCCACATCCTTTTATCCTTCCTGTTTCCATTTGTCAACAGAACCCCATAGACAAAAGGGGAGCCGCATTGCTGCGCGGCTCCCTGCTGCTTTTTACTGGATTTCAATTTTCTTAACTTCGGGTTTGATTTCCGGCGCTTTCGGCAGCTCCAAGGTCAGCACGCCGTTTTCATAGCCGGCCTTGATTGCGTCCACATCGATGCCGGATACGTCAAACCGGCGTTCATACGCGCCGTAGTAACGCTCTTGGCGGACAAAGGCTTTCTTTTCATCCTTGTTCTCTTTTTCCTCTTTGTGCTCGGCGCGGATGGTAAGGTAATTGTCGTCAAGGTCGATATGAATATCTTCTTTGGCAAAGCCCGGCAACTCGGCTTCCAGCACATAATGGTCGCCTTTATCCTGAATATCAGTACGGAAGCTCGCAAGTGAGCGGTTCATACCCTTGAAGAACTCTTTTTCAAAATTGTCAAAGGAATCCAGCAAACTTCTTTCATAACCAAAAGGCATCAGATCAAACATAAAACATACCTCCTAAAAAATTTTCATTTGATTGTGCGTTTTGCTCAGAAGAGACTTAATTGTTTAGAACATGGCGACCGTCTTCCTTCGTTAGTTTTGTATTGTCTCTTGTTCGCTTGGAACAGTTTTTATTGTACCCGGGGATTGTTAAAAAAGAATACATGAGGTGTGAACGAACTGTAAATATTAGCACTCTATTATTAAGAGTGCTAATTTTGCGCTTCGTTTGATCTATTTATGTAAAGCTGAATATGTAAACGATACGATTTTCAAGCCGCAAATATGATAGGTTCCGCGGTCAATTGAAAGCATACAATAGCGGCTCCTTTTTCCCCGACGTCCTTCCAAGCTTTTCTCTTGACAGAATTCCAAAATCCTCCTACTATTGATGGTAAGCAGAGAAAATTGATTGCCTATATATCGGCACAAGGAGAGGGCTCCATGATTGACTACGCTGATTTTTTTCCTTTTTGGAGGGATTTGGATGGCCCGCAGCGCGACACCCTGCGCAATGCGATTACCCTGCGCCATGTTTCCAAGGGGCTGTCTTGCACAACGGCTCGGAGGATTGCGTGGGCCTATTTCTTGTGTTGAAGGGCCAGCTGCGCGCCTATATCGTCTCCGACGAAGGTCGGGAGATCACGCTTTACCGCCTGCTGGAGCGCGATATGTGCCTGTTTTCCGCCGCCTGCATGATGAACAGCATCCAGTTTGATATCACGATTTCCGCCGAGCGGGAGAGCGAGGTGCTGCACATCCCCACAAAGGCGTATCAGGCGCTGATGCTGCAATCCGCCCCGGTGGCGAATTATACGAACGAATTGATGGCCTCGCGCTTTACCGATGTGATGTGGCTGCTCGACCAGATTCTCTATAAACGGTTGGACGCGCGTTTGGCTGCTTTCCTCCTGGAAGAGAGCGGGCTGGATGATACGAAGGAGCTTCGGCTCACGCATGAGGTGATCGCGCATCACCTCGGCAGCGCGCGGGAGGTTGTCACACGCATGCTCAAATATTTTCAGGCGGAAGGCGTGGTTGCACTCTCGCGCGGGGGCGTTGCGATCTTAGATGAGCGGAGCTTGCTCATCTGGCGAAGGGGAGCTTGCGCTGACCAATTTGATCCAAACCCAAAGAATTGTGATATTATCACGGAAACTACAAGCATTTTGGCATATCCTATGAATGTAAACGGGCGAAGCAATATCGTCCGAGGCGAAAGGAGTTTTCAAAATGTCTGTTTTACTGTTACACAGGATAATTTGAGCGCGAGGTTCTCGCAGCCGAGAAGCCCGTGCTGGTTGATTTCTGGGCGCTGGTGCGGCCCGTGCCGCATGCTCTCGCCGGTCGTCGACGAGCTGGCCGAGGAACACAGCGGCGAAGTGTATGTCGGCAAGGTCAATATCGACGAGGAGCCGGAGCTTGCAACCCGCTTCGGCGTGATGAGCATCCCCACAGTTATGCTGTTTAAAGGCGGGGTTCCGGTTTCCACCTCTGTCGGGGTTAAGCCAAAGCATGCGCTGGAAGCTATGCTGAAATAAAGCGAGGGAAAGGGGCTGCTGCTGCGGCCCCTTCTTGTTATCTTACTGGAACGGGAATCGAGAAAGAAGGGATTGTTAATGAAGGTAGTTATTATTGGCGGCGTCGCGGGCGGCGCGACGGCTGCGGCAAGGCTGCGCCGCTAGATGAGCAGGCAGAAATCATTATACTGGAGCGCAGCGGCTACATCTCCTATGCTAACTGCGGCCTGCCTACTACATTGGCGGGGAGATCACAGACAGGGAGGCGCTCACCTTGCAACGCCCGCAAGCTTTTGGGCGCGCTTCCGCATTGAGGTACGGGTGCACAACGAAGTTACGGCGATTCACCCGGAGCGGAAAAACGTTACCGTGCGTCGCCTTGACGATGGCGTTGTGTATGAAGAAGCGTATGATAAGCTGATCCTCTCGCCGGGCGCAAAGCCTGTGCGCCCAGCGCTGCCCGGCATAAACGACAGCCGAATTTTTACGCTGCGCAATGTAGAGGATACCTTTGCTATTCACGCCTTTATCGAGCAGAACGCGCCGCGCCGCGCGGTTGTGGCGGGAGGCGGCTTTATTGGCCTTGAGATGGCGGAGAACCTGACCCAGCAGGGGATCGAGACGACTATCGTCGAGCGCATGGAGCAGGTGATGGCCCCGCTTGATTCTGATATGGCGTGTAGCGTTCATGCCTACCTGCGCGAGAAGGGCGTCAATCTTCGCTTGGGTGAGACAGTCGCTGGTTTTACCTCGAACGAAGCAGGGCTGCGCGTCAGGCTGGAAAGCGGCGATTCCGTATCCGCCGATTTTGTGATCTTGGCGCTCGGCGTTGCGCCGGATACCGCTCTGGCGAGGGCGGCCGGGCTCGCGCTCGGCGTCAGGGGCTCCATTGCCGTCAACGACCGGATGCAGACCTCAGACCAGGATATTTACGCGGTGGGGGACGCGGTGGAAAGCGTGCACTTCGTCTCTGGGGAGAAAACGCTTGCCGCGCTTGCCGGGCCCGCCAATAAGCAGGGGCGTATCGCGGCAGATCAAATCTGCGGGCGAGAGAGCCGCTACCATGGCGTGCAGGGCTCTTCGGTTTTGAAGCTTTTCGATATGACTGTGGCGGCAACCGGCCTTAACGAGGCGGCAGCGCGCGCTGCGGGGATTGCGTTTGACAAAACGGTTACCTTTTCCGCCTCGCATGCAACGTATTATCCCGGCGCGACCAATATGACGGTGAAAACGCTCTTTTCCCCGGAAACGGGCAGGCTGCTCGGCGCGCAGATCGTGGGCTTTGAAGGGGTGGATAAGCGCATCGACGTGCTGGCCGCCGCCGTGCGGATGGGGATGACCGGCGAAGCGCTCACAGAGCTGGAGCTTTCCTATGCCCCGCCGTATTCCTCCGCGAAGGATCCGGTCAATATGGCTGGGTATGTGATCGAAAACGTCCGTTCCGGCCTTGTGCGGCAATACCATTGGCACGATGTTGAGGCCCTGCCGCGCGATGCAGCGTCATCCTGCTCGATACGCGCACCCCGGCGGAGTACGGAAGAGGGCATATCGAGGGGGCGGTCAACCTCCCGCTGGATGAATTGCGCGAACGGCTGCCTGAGCTGGAACGCGGTAAACCAATCTATGTGAATTGCCACAGCGGGTTGCGCAGCTATCTTGCCTGCCGGATTCTCATGCAAAACGGCTTTGAATGCTACAACCTCTCCGGCGGCTACCGGTTCTACCAGATCGTCATACATGAGCGGGAGGACCATCGCCCGGCGTACCCTTGCGGCCTTCCCATAAAATAATAGACGATTATTGATTTTGTAACTTCGTCACGGCATTTTTTCCTGATGGCATATTCTTTAGACACAGCGGGAAATCAAAATAAAAGGTGGATCACGGTTTAAAAATAATGATTTCAAGCTGGAAATTTGCCCCTACTCATTTAAAGAACGAGAATTTGACGAAACCTGGGCAAAACGTTCCGCCTTGCAGAGACGGGAACGAAACACGTAAGCGCCCCAAAAGGGGCTGTTGCAAACGGTAGCTTTTCGCCGTTCGCAACAGCCCTGTTTTCTTTCAAGCGCGCAGCGAGGTCAGTATGAGATCGCCCTGCATGACCTCCAGCATCATCTGGGCGTAGAGACGGAAGCCTTCGGAAAAATATTCGCAGCAGGAGTGCTCGCATAGCTTCTGGTTGGCCTGTGCAAAGGCTACAAACAATTCCTTTTCTTTTCCGTTGAGCGATTGCTCCAATTGCAGGGCGAAATCATAGTAAGCGGCCTGGTCTTTTTCGGTGTCCGAACCGGGGATGGGTGGTTTTTCACTGGGGCATAAGTTTCCGTAATAGAGCGCTTCCAGAATGCTTTGCATAATAATGATCTCCTTTCAATCGCCGCAATGCTTGAAAGGGTTTGCAGCATATGGTATGATGTTTATGCTGCAAAATGCCTTTGGCATTGGCGGTACTGGAAGTGGCTGTGTCTTTGACGGGATGTGAGCCGCTTCCTTTCATTTTTCAAGAGATAGGTACTTGAAAAAGGAAAGCACGTCTTTATGTGCTTTCGTCTTCGAGGCGACCGTACCGGGGGGAAGCGGCATATCCTTTTGCTCTGGGTGCTGCTTCTCCATGCTCGATTATACGTCTTCCAACAGTTTCAAAATTGCGCGGCGGACTGCTTCTGCTTGATTGATATTGTGTTTTTTACAGTATTGATCAAGTATTTTTTTGTGTCGATATCGATTCGAGCAGTCACGCGGCTGATTTTGGGACTGTCGGTCGGACGCCCCATTTTGGCAGCCAATTTTTCACCTCCTACTTTTGGCTAACAAAATTACAACACTTATGTTAGCCAAGTTAAGCGCTTGAATCGTTTTTTTGAGCGGTGCGGCTGGGAGGTATGATTCAGAAGGAAGCAGAGTGCCTAGTTTCGCTGACGCGACTGCATTTTGAGGGTAGTTTTGAATCAAGGATGTGGAGGAATGCGCTCATGCCGCGCGGTATATATCCCTGCGCGGCCTGATCCCCATCCCTCTCCCAAGCTCAAAACGCGGGAAAGCATGTTTCGATTCCGAAACGTTTGCGTTTTTTCTTGACACAAATGCGGCGGCCTCCTATACTGAAAGTATCGATTTCAAACGGGAGGCATCCATATGGCAGAACAGACCCCATTGACCCTGACGGTCGTTTCCGATATCCATTATTATTCCAAAAAAGACCGGCACTTCCGGCAAAGCGTACGAGGCGGCCAACGCCAAAAGTCAGAAGCTGCTCGCGGAGTGCCCCGAGGTGCTGGAGGCCGCCTTCCGCCAGATCGCCAAGGATGACAGGAGCGACATTGTGCTCGTCTCCGGCGATACCACCAACAACGGCGAGGTGGAGAGCATCGGGAATGCATTGCCCTGCTGAATACGCTGAAGGAGGCCGGCAAACGCGTCTATGTGATCACCGCGACGCACGATTATCAGGATTCCGGCGAGACGGACGGCTATGTGGGCGACGAAAAGGTCAAGGCGCCCGCCTTGCATAGGGAAGAGCTATGGGAGCTGTACCGCCCCTTTGGGCCGGACGAGGCGATCGCCGTGCACCGGGAGAGCATGAGCTACATTGTCCAACTGGCGGAGGGGTATCGGCTTTTTGCGCTGAATGACGATTCTAACGGAGCAGGGAAGAGCGGTTTCTCTGAGGAATGCTTCGCCTGGATTGCCGAGCAGGCGCGCAAGGCAAGGGAGGAGGGGCAGTTTATCATCGCCATGACGCATCACCCATGCTGTCCCTTCGCCGTTTTATTCAATCATCGGGGCGGGGGATATGATGGGCGGCCATGAAAGCGCGTGCAGCAGTGCGCGGATCTTGGCATCCAGTTCATGCTGACCGGGCATTCGCATATTCAGGACGTCTCCTATGCCATCAGCGAGGCGGGAAATATTTTTTATGATCTGAGCACTCCCGCCCTCTGCGGGTATCCCGGCACGATCCGGATGCTCACGCTTGACCCGGCGGTAGGGGAGGTCCGGCTATCCTCCGACTTCATTACCGAACCCGTAGCGCTCAATTTTGGGGGGCGTACCTTACAGGAGCATTTTGAAATGCAGTTTATCGGTATGATCCGCGATGTGATTCTTGCCGCGGGATCGGATATCAATCGATTTGCCGATATGGCCACGGCCTTCAGCGTGAAAAAGAAGCTCAGCTACAGGATCGGATGGCTGATCAAAGGCCCGGCCAAGTTTCTCGCCAACCTGAAGATCGGTACGGTGGGGAACTGGACGCGGGCGGAAACAGGCCTCTCCAAGGCGGATTACGCTTCGATCAAGGAGGAAAAGGCGCTTGATTTCATCATCTCTCTCGTGCTTGGCCTCTATGGCGGAGACGCCCCCTACACGCCCGATACGCCATACTATAAAATCACCTGCGGGATGCTGAATATCATTGATTCCATTCTCCGGGCGTTACATATCAACTTGGCAAGCTGGTCAAGGGGGCGAACAGTGTGCGTTCCCTAGTGGAGCCGCTGCTTTATAACGCCGGCGTCTGCGACGAAAAAGCAGTGCTGCCCATCTATCCGGTTGCTGATGCAGGCGATCCGGAGGCGGTCGCGCTGCGGGAGGCGGCAAAAAAGGCGCGCCCGCTTCCGCTGCCGGAGCAATATCCGGATACAATACGGCCGAGCCGCAAAGGGGTTCCAGCCGTGCTGCTTGCCGCGCTTTGCCTTGTGCTTTTACTTCCATTTTTGATCGTCTTGCTGCCGGCTGGCTTTTTAGTCAATCAGCTTCGGTTTGCCAAGAAAGCGAAGGAATAACTGCTTTGACCAGAAAGGCACTATGGGCGCATGGGAATTCAAGCATTTTTCGTAATGCCAGTGAATAGGGGGATAACGCCGCCAAAGGTTTCCAGGCGCACACTGACTGTGTTCTCGGGCTCAGCTTGCGCCGGCCTGTGGCCTTGTCATCCTGCAACGATAGCCCGTTAGTTGAAAACAGCTGCTGCTCCTGTCCACTAATTTATGGAGGGCAAATACCGCATTTTTAAAGAACCTGTTATAAAATGCTCTGCATTTTATAACAGGTTCTTTTAGTCTTATTTAATGTAACGAATTATCACATAATTAGTTTTCAATTCGAAAATATGATGCAAAGTGAAACATCACTTCTGTAAGGATTGACAAAAAAGATCGAGATCATATAAAGTATAAGAGGTATTTTCAACAATTTATGAGGGGGAATCAAGAAGGTATGAATATCAAAGACACAGCGATTGGCGCTGTGAAGGAGGTCACATCCCACTGGAGCAAGCCGGGCAAGGGAAATTTTGTATCCTATAAAGAGGTGCTTAACCTTGGCCTCGGCGGGATGGGCCAGCAGTTCGTCATGATTATGACCGGGTATCTGAGCCTGTCCGCGGGCAACACGCTGCTCGGCTCCACGCTCGGCCTGCGCCCGATGCACCTGCAATATATGGCGATGGTGCAAACGGTGCTGGGCATTTTTTTCTGCATTTTGCGCGGCAAAATTGTGGATAACACCCGCACCCGCTACGGGCGTTTCCGCCCTATATCGCCCTGATGGGCTTCCCGATTGTGTTGCTCACCGCAATTTTTATCTTTTTGCCGTTTGAAACGATGGGGTATACCAGCAGGCTGATTGCTTCCTTTGCCTTTGCAATCACGGTCAGCATGGTCTTGCCCATGTTTACAGATACCTACAGTGAGCTGCAAACCGTGATCACACCGAATTCAGAAGAGCGCACAAAGGTGCTGGCGATCAACTCCTTGATCTATTCGTTTGCGCCCACGGTAGCGTATTTTATCATTCCCCTGCTCTCTCAGCTAACGGGTGGTTATACGGATATCCGGACGTATCGCTACATCATCGTCCCCATGGCGGTGCTGGGCGTCAGCCTGAATCTCTTTACCGCTTTTGGCTGCAAGGAGCGCGTCGTCACATCGCAGAGCTATGTGCAGAAGGTCGGCGTGCTCGAAGGCGTGAAGGAGATTTATAAGAACAAACACTGGTGGCTGCGCACCGTGGCCGGCTGGATCGGCTTTCTGGAGAGCGCCTGCGGCGTGATCTTTGGTTGGGTTTATATTTACGGTACGCAGGATATGACGACTTACGCATTTTTGACCACTGTGCTCGGCAGTGCCTCCGGTATTGCATGGTCATCACACCGTTTCTGATGAAAAAACTCGGCAACCGGACGCTGCTTCTGGTACATAACGGATTGAATGTTTTATTTGTCACCATGATGACGTTCACCTTCCGGATTCCGTTGCTCTTTTTCATCTTTCTGTATTTAAATTCTCTTGTCAATGCCCTTTCTATTGTGTACAATCAGGCGATGCATTCTGAGGTGAAGGATTACCAGCAGTATATTAGCGGCAAGCGCATGGATTTTATGTTTGGCGTCGCGGGCCTAATTGGCACGCCGGTTACAATGCTGACAGGCCTTGCGATTCCCTATGTTTATGAATGCATGGGGCTGACGACGAATTACGATATCCTTTATGATCCGAATGTGCGCAATACGATGTTTTACATCCTCTGCCTGCTCTCCATTGTTGGCGCGATCATGAATTTGATTCCCTTCTCGTTTTATAGCTTATCGCGTGAGAAACATCGCAATATCATCAAGGTGTTGCGCTACCGCGCCCTGTTTGATGATTATGAAAACGATTGCCTGAACGCGGAGGAGATTGTAATTGCGATTGACGGTATTCGGGAGGGCTATGATATTCTCAATGCGCCGGCGCCTGATTTGAAAGCGCTGAAGGCGAAGGTCAAAGAAGCCAAAGCACTGCCTGTGGAAAAGCCGGAGATAGCAACGGCCACACGCAAGGAGGCAAAGGCTGCGCGCAGGATGGCAAAAACAAAGCACAAGGAAGCCGTCCGGGCGCGCGCGCAAGCGTGCAGGCGGGGAAAAAGCTGATGGAGCAGAAAAGAGCCGTGCCGATCTTGATCGATGAACTGACGAAGTTCCAAAAGCCGGAAAATATTCGCCGGGTAGAGCGCGCGAAGGATCTTGTTGCAATCGGCCTGACACAGTTGAGCGGAATTCATTCTACCGTCTTAGAGGAGGCCAAAATGCTGCCCGCCGCAACCAAAGAGGAAAAAACGATACGCACTTATGAAATGAAGCGCGCAAAGGCCATGCTGAAGATGGCGAAAAAAATCCGCAAAAATTATCCCAATGGTATCTGCGAGCCTAATCCGGCAACGTTGAATGCTGCACTTGATATGCCCTACACAACGAAGGAAGAGAGCCGCGCCCGAGCCAAGCTTTGAAGGCGGCGGAAAAAGAGCTCCAGCTCTTCCATACAACGGTGAAGCCTATCAGGACGCGCAGAAGCTTGTGCGCGACGAGCGGGTGAGCCGCACGATCTATCCGGAGATTGAAAAGATGTATGACGGCGCGCGCGCCGAACTGGAGCAAATGGAACAAGAAGCGCAGAAGGAAACGGCGGTAGCGGGAGGGGGAAATAACGATGAAGAAAACAGCGATTAGGGCTCTTTCTCTGCTATTTGCCGCCTCGCTGCTAACCGCAGGCCTGACGGGCTGCACGCAGGAGTTAGAGGGGGCCGAGCTTACGAAAGCCTACGAAACGGCGGTGCAAAACGCTCTGGCGGAAGATGTTTATTATTGGAAGGAAACAAAGCTGAAAGGGAAAAACACGGAATCCTGCCAGGTCAATGTGTTTGCTGGGCAGGGGAGCAATTATGAGCCTTTGCGGGATGAAAACGGCGCCTATTCGGAATATAAAATTAACCTGCAACAGACTAGCAGTCAGCCCCAAAAGGCGGTTCGGATTTACTGCGGCCTCTCACAGGGCAAGGAGAAAAAGGATGAGGCGAAAAACTATCTTTTTACGCAAACCTTGGAGGAGGGCAGATCGTCAGCTGCGTCAAGCAGCCGATGACAGCGGCGGAATATTATCAGAGCGAGGCATTTGCACCGTATCTCCTCTCTTCCCGTATCGCAGAGCTGAAAGAGCTGACAGTAGCGGATATGGATTTCAGCATTAAGGACGGGCAGGCAGAGCAAAAGGTAAATGTGACGGAGCTGATTTTTAAACCGACGGATGCATATCTTGCCCGTTATGAGCAAAAATACGGCAAAAAGTCGCTGTTCGAGGGGGCCAAAAAGGTATCCATCGAGATTGCCTATGACAGGATTGCACATATCATTGTTTATGCGGAGGAAAAATTGGACAGCAATTTATCTGTGGAGATCGAACAGTATAAATTCGAAGTGGTTTATCTTGGACCAAAATTTGATGTTCCGGTTTATAATCAAAAGGTCAAGGACGACAGCACGAAAAAGGAATTCGACTGGGTAGATGCTGTATAATCGATGGAAGTTTGGAAGTTTAAATCGTATTAACGCGATGCGGGGGCGCTCTGCAACCAAGCAGAGCGCCCCCGCAATTGTCAGGAGGGATGTGGCCGCATTCACAGCGAAGGGTGTGCTGTTGCGGCGCGTTATTGTTAAAAACGCCTCCAGCAATCCCGCTGGAGGCGTGTCGTATTGGATTCTAATTTGTTTGGAAACGAGCTTAGCTTCCGCTCTTCGCAGTCGTACCGCCGCCTATGCTGCCAATGATATCGCCAATTCCATCCAAAATGTTACCCGCATCCTGTTTCGACTCGTTTTCCTTCGCGTCTACTAAGCCGGAGACGAGTTGGCCGATATTGATTCCCAACGCGTTTGTGTCAATTCCCTGCCCAAGCAGATAGTTGTTAATCTCGCCGAGGTTATCCATGGAAAGAGAGCCTGTAAATCCACCCAGGATTTGAGAAATATCTGCGCTGCTGGGCTTTTTGGTAGTGCCGGCGGGTTTGGTGGTTGAAGAGGAGCCGTAACCCGCGTTAGGGGAAGCGGCGGTGGGCAACCGGTTTGCTGCCTGATATCCACCCAGATAGGAGTTTCCACTGCCTATGTAACTGCCGCCGGAGGAAGATTTCGTGGTTGCCTCCGCAGGCTCCGCCGTGGTGGAGGGAGCTGAAATGCCATCGAAGGTATACTGTTCTACACTGGCCTTCGTGCCAACTGTGGGCATATTGTCCTCTTTCTCCTTCTTGGAACAGCCGAAAAAGGAGGCGGCAAGCGCCAAGGCAAGGAGCAGGGGAATCACCTTCCATCCGTTCTTTTTCATCAAAATGACCATCCTTTCTTTTCACACTGCAATATCCGTCTGGGAGTTTAATCGAGCAGAATGCTGAAACAGCCCTATATCCTGTTCACATCCGCGCCCTGCTCTTCATATTTTTGAATCATCAATTTTGCCGCTTTATAAATATCCCCACAGCCAAGCGTGATGACCAAATCGCCTTTCTGTGCGTGATCAACCACGTATTGCGCAACCTCGTCGAAGGTGTTGAACCAGACGCTGCCGGGGATCTTTTCGGCTAGCTGGGCGGTATAAACGTTGTAGGTGTTGCGCTCGCGCGAGCCCATAATCTCCGTCATAACAACGTGATCCGCCATACTGAGGACCTGTGCAAAATCATCCATCAGCAGATAGGTGCGGGAATAAGTGAAAGGCTGGAACACAGCCCATACCGCATTATACCCCATTTTAAGCGCCGCTTCAAGGGTGACGCGCAGCTCCGCAGGATGGTGCGCATAATCATCCGCAATGGTTACGCCATTGCAGACGGCCAGCTTCTCAAACCGGCGGCCCGCGCCGTGAAAGCTTTCCAACCCGGTAATGCACTGCTCAATCGTTGCACCGGCCTGCACGGCGGCGGCAATCGCCGCAAGGGAATTGGGCACATTATGCATCCCAGGCACGTCGAGCCGGACATGGCCGACCATTTTTCCCCGGCAAAGGAGATCATATTCCGGAAAAGCACCGCGGTGCACTTGGAGATTGGCCGCGCTGTAATCGTTACCGCCGCCAAGCCCGAAAGTAACCACCTCTTTTTGAGCCAGCAAATCCGCAACCGCTTGACGGGTATTCCTATCATCCCCGTTGATAATCAGCGTTTGGGCCATGGAGGCAAACTGGTGAAAGGAGCGGATAATATTGCCAAGCGTTTTAAAATAGTCAAGGTGATCTTCATCAATATTCAAAATCACAGCAACATCCGGTGAAAGGCTCAAGAAGGTATCTGCAAACTCGCAGGCTTCGCAAACCAACGTATCACTGTGGCCGACGCGGCCGTGGCTGTCGATCAGCGGCAGCGGCCTCCGATTACGGCGGAGGGGTCGAGCTCCGCATGATGAGAATTTGCGCGAGCATCGAGGTAACGGTGGTTTTGCCGTGCGTACCGCAAACGCCAATGCAGTTGGAATACATGCGCGTGACTGCGCCGAACAGTTTGGCACGCTCAAAAGTTGGCACGCCCAGCGTTTTTGCGGCACAAAGCTCCGGGTTATCATCGAGCAGGGCGGCGGTGTATACGACCATTTCGGCGTTTCCAATGTTTTCCGCACGGTGCCCCATGGATACCGGTACGCCCAGCGAACGGAGTTTGGTCAGGTTGTCGCTTTCATTGTTATCAGATCCGGTGAGCGTGTAACCCTCCTTCAGGAGAATTTCTGCGAGCGGGCACATCCCCGCTCCGCCGATGCCGATCATATGGATCCGTTTAACCTGTTTCAATAGCTCGTCAATTTCGTACAATGCTGCCACCTCAATTTTCTTTGTTAAAAATCGGCTCTTTACACCCGGCTTCGGGGAAAATACCGATGGATGGTACGCCCTGAAACGTATTTTATTATATTGCATCTTGGCGCGGAAATAAACACTTTTTTTCGATAGTATGCCATTTATTGTGTGTTGGGAAAACTTCTACCGAATCCGTTTTGAACTGTTTCACGCCGCCTTATGCGCAGCATAGCCAGCGGTACCTTTATTATACAATAGAATCCAGATGATTTGGATAGGAAAAATATTGAAATTAAAAAGGATTATAGAGCTAGAGCATGTGTCGTAGGTTATCCCTGTCATTTGTGCCGGGGCTACGCTTAACAATAGGGCAATGCCGTTTGATACACGATACGGCTCAGTGGCTGTCGCCGGTGATACAACGCTAGAAAGAAGTCCGAGGCATGGGAAGCCCCATGCTGATTTGCATTCATGGTGTGTCCGACTGCCGGTTGAAAGCGAGCTTACTGACCGGGAAGGCCGTTTAGCGGCAATGCTTGTCGAAAGAGGGATTGCACGCATAGAAGTTCTTAGAGTTCATTTTATCGGTTGCAAGTCGAAGTCCCTCTCCAAATCTTTGATAATGGACAATCTCACGCTCACGCAGGAATTTAATCGGATCACGGACGTCCGGATCGTCGACCAGACGCAGAATGTTGTCGTAGGTCGTCCGTGCTTTTTGCTCTGCTGCAATCATATAAGAACAACTTGTGATTAAAAGTTCCAGTGAATTTCAATCGGAACGTTCCTTGTTCCCGGAATACGCTTGCCGACGGATATATAATCAATCAGCGTTTCCACAATCTCGCGGGTAAGGTGTTCCAAGTTGGTGTATTGTTCAATCAGTTCGCGGCGATTATCACCCGCCGCAATTTTTTCTTCGATTTCGGCTAACTGCTTTCCTCCGTCAGCAATTACACGTTCCAAACGTTCACGCTCTGTGGTAAAATCTTTAGACATTTCTACATAATCGCTTTCAGAGATTAAGCCCTTGACCTTATCCATGTAAAGCTCCCGAATACCTTTTGAATACTCTGCAACCTTTTTTTCGTAGACTGCAATATCAGAGAGTAGACGGGCTTTCTGCTCCTGTAAGTTGTCGCAAAACTCAATGTTCTGTTCTAACTCGTCTTTGTCAAGATAATCGGTTGCTAAACGGTTAAGCTCATCTATTACAAGCCTTTCCAATTTATCAACAGAGATAAAAGAGCCGATACAAGCGTCCTTTGCCACATGGCGGTTGGAGCATTGTAAATAATGTTTGCTTCCGCGCCCCGGTGCAGACTTTGATGAACGCATGGTGTAACCGCAGTTAGCGCACCGGGCTTTTCTTGCAAATAAACCGACTGTGCCAACGTCAAAGGGCTTTGCCCTCTGTTCGATTAACGCCTGTACTCTGTCCCATAACTCACGATCTATAATCGGCTCATGCGTACCCTCTACGACATACCACTCACTTTTGGGACGGGGCTTGTTCTGTTTCGTCTTATAGGAAACGCTGCCGTATTTTCCTTGCACCATATTACCGATATAGATTTCATTTATCAGCATATCAGAAATAGCAAAGTATTTCCAAAGGGTGCTGTTCTTTGTTTTCGGCTGCTGATACCGCAAGCCATGCAGACGCTTATATTCAGTTGGATTTGGTATGCCCCTGTCATTGAGCATACGGGCAATCGCAGTTTTTCCGTAACCCTGTGCGAATAGGGTAAATACTTCTCGGACAACGGCTGCGGCTTCTTCGTCGATTATCAAGTGTCCCTTTTGGTCGGGGTCTTTCTTGTACCCGTAAAGGGCAAATGCGCCGATATGAAAACCGTTCACTCGTCTGTTGGTTAAAACGCTGCGGATATTCTCGGACATATCCTCCAAATACCACTCATTGACAAGTCCGTTGATTTGACGTGACTTTTTGTTTCCCTTGTTGGCGGTATCGGCGTTGTCAACAATGCTGATGAAACGAATACCCCAAATAGGGAATAACCCGTGTATGTACTTTTCAACTAATTCCAATTCACGGGTGAAGCGGGATTGTGTTTTACAGAGGATAATATCAAATTTGTGCGCTTCTGCGTCTTTGAGCAGACGGTTAAATTCCGGGCGTCGTCTATCTGAACCCGTGTAGTCGTCGTCGCTGTATATGTTGTAAAGTTCCCACCCCTGTTCCATAGCGTATTGCAGCAGCATAGTCTTTTGGTTCTGTATGCTGTTGCTGTCGTCGGTTTCAAATTGCTTGTTTCTATCTTCTTCGGATAAGCGGCAATAAATCGCAACTTTCATGTTCATATCTCCTCCAAGAGATAGAACAAGCTATTTCCACTATGATTATACCATAACGGAAACAGCTTGTCATGATTTCTTGCGAGAATTAACATTTTTGTTTCGTTCTAATCTATTGATAAGCTCAATCCACTTTTTTGTGAATTGGCTCTTTGAAGTAGTGTTCTCGCCGCTTTTGAAAACACTCTTGCATATCGTATCTGTTTTGGATTTATCGTTTTTCTCCATGATTAGCCCCCTTTCGGAAAACTGCTAATACACTATATGAAAAGCGGCAAGTCCACTATTACAACAAAAAATATAATGGGTTTTAATCGGACGGTTGTTAGCACAACCTCACGGGAGTTTCACCCCTGCATGGTTCTCATGCAGCCCTACCCATTGCCTGCGACGCTTTGAACGCTCGGACTGTGGCTGTAAGGGAGTATCATTATGTATTCTGCGCGTCGTTGCCCGCAAGCTGCCAGCTCGCTTTGCGGCGTCGGTGTTAGTCGCTCGCCCTAAATAGGGGTCGTGGCGCACCCGCCGCATGGCTCGGCGCAAAAGGAACGTATCCGATTTGCCCTATACTGCGCCGCCGTTATCTTGCGTCGCTTTCTTTGTCAAGGAGCATGGTCGAGGTCAGATTGAATGCGCAAAGCGGAAAGGGGGACGCTTTGCATTTTGCGTTAATCTGCCTTGAAGTTAAGGACAGCCCGCATGAGCTTTGCTTGCAGCCGCTCCCGCAAGTCCTCATCTATGCCCCAATAGGTATTGCCGCTTTCGTCGCGGATTTTCTGCATAGACAGGTGGGCTATGTAGCTTTGGTAATGCTGCAAGACAAGTTTCATAGCGTCGGGGTCGCCCTTCGTCGCGGCTAAAATGACCGGGTAAGGTAATAAGCCGCGTTCATCGGAATTGTTGCTAATCGTTCCATTCATCGGCTCGTTCCTCCAAATATCGTTTCAGCAGTTCAAAAGAGCTTGTGCGCCGATACTGTACTGTGCTGCGGGGGATCTTCATCGCTTCCGCAATTTCAACGTCGGTCATGTTGAAAAAGTAGTACAGCAATACGGCTTGTCTTTTTTCGTCCGGCAGGGTGTGCAGAGCTTCGGCAAGCAGTTTTGCGGTAATCTTCAAGCCTCCTGCGCAAAAGGCTTCTTCGTTGCCGTCTTGAAAATACTTGTCAACGGTGTAAAGCTGCCTTTCTTCCTGCGGGGTCAGGTCTGAAAAGATCACTTCGCGGAGTTGCCTACGCTTTCGCTCTCGGCAAGCGTCAATCAGTTCATTGCGTAAAGCGCGTTTGCAGTACGCATTAAACTCACATCTCGTTTGCCATTCCAGCCGATTAGGGTAATCCATGTTCTCACCCCCTTTCGTCCCGGGGGCGGGTTAGTATTTATCCCCTTTCGGCAACCCTCCACGCGAAGCCGTGAATATGCCAACCGAAAAAGAAAACTTTTTCAAAAAAAACTTTTGGAGAAGCAAAATGCGCCCGACTGCAAAAAGCAACCGGGCGCTATAAAGGAAGCATATACCGCTATATGGTGATATGTGTGTTCATCTACACAGCCAGAAACACCCCATAACGGAAAGACACTTTTTTTGAGAAATATCCCCGCTTGTTAGGGGCTATAATGATAATGCAACATGGTGGCAGCCTCCTTTATGCCGCCATGTCTTTAATGTCGTCGCATGACAAAACGCGGCGGCTTTGATTTCTCAAAACCGCCGCGTTATCATTGGGGCGTGAAAAGATGTCTGCTGCACGACGGTTTTTTTCTTTTGCCGTCGTGCGGCAGATGTTTGAAGCAGCGTATGGAATTAACGTTTTAACGCTTTGCTGCTGTTGCCTTAATTCCAAGAGTTATAAAATAGCCAATGATGATTCCTGCAAAGTTCATCATTACATCATCAACATCAAAACTGCGCCCAATGACAGGCTGTAGTAATTCAATCGCAATCGGTGTTATGACAGCAAAAGCAAAAATGTTCCGTGTGTTTATGGTCTTTGAAACAAAAGGCAAGAAGAACCCCATTGGCAAGAAGATGATAAGATTTCCCTCAAGCATTGTTCTTACCCAACGCCCAATCGTAAATTCGCCTGTTTGAGCTTTCAAAAATGTGGGAACAAGGTTGAAATTGCCGGAAAATAGGGGGTCGAGTTCACCACCGCTATAACCGTTATACAGATAAAACCAAATATACGTCCAAAAATTTCTCGGAACAAGAACAAGATTGATCAGTCCTGTTAAGTAGCAAACAAAAAGCCAACGCATAATCTCTGCTCCCCACGAAACAGACAATTCGCGCTTTCTGATTTTCACAAGTCGATAGATTGCGTAAACAAGTCCTACCAAAAAGGTAATGGGGACAACTTGAAGAAATATCCCTATGAGCGACCCGGACATCACTACTGCATATAGACCATCAAACATATCCCACCTCCACAATTCTATTTGCTATTTTCTGTGTTCTTTTGCACCTTCGTGAGAATAAGAACGCAAAGAACAGAAACCGCAATGCCACATACTATGTACGTCCAATTGAAAAACGAAATATTGATTACATAACGTGCGGACGGCTGTGTAAAGAGATTTACAAATACATCCCCGGTTGCGACAGCTTCCATAACTCCTGCGATATTTGCAGGAGTTATCCCGTAAAGAAACGCACCGATAGAATATAATGCTATTTTCTCAACAATGGACGGGAATAGAATACCCAACGAGTAAAACCAAGCCTTTTGTGATTTGCCGTATTTTCCAAAATACAGCGCGGCTAAAAGGTACGGTATTACGGCAAGGCAAACTCCCAACGCTTCGGATCTCAAATGAAGTCCAAAAAGAATAAACGCTAATCGTATTAACAGGTATGAGCCTAAAATAATTAGCCAGCCAATCAGCAATACCACAGTATGAGATTTCTTTTTCTGCGGCTGCATATGCTCACCTCCTCAAGGGTTGCTCCACTTTAGGAAACATCAGTGTTACGGTTGTCCCGCCGTTGGCGTTTGAAAAAATACTTACTTTTAGGGTCAAGTCATTCGCCATTTGACGAACAAGGTACAGCCCCATTCCCGTAGAACGGCTTAAATAGCTGCCTGTGTCCCCGGTAAAGCTATCAAGACAAACGGGAGATCGGACACGGGTATGCCAGTTCCGTTATCCGCTGATAGATAAAATGATTTCTCCACTATCTGCATGATCCGCCACCGAGAATTGTATCGTGGGTGCGAGATTCTTTCCGGCATATTTTACGCTGTTGCTGATAATCTGTCCTAAAATGAACATAAATCCTTTTTTATCAGATACAGCGTTGCAATCGTCCCCGGTATACACGACAGAAAATCCGGCTTCTTCAAGTAAGGATAAATTATCCTCAACTGCCTCCCGGCAAGTTTCCAAAACAGAAAGCTGCTCAAAACAGTAATCTTTATGAACTGCTCCAAGGCGGGAAAAGTATAAAATTTGTTCTACACTCTGCCGCGCATAGTCGCGCACATATAACATACGGGTATGCACCAAAGGCGACATCTCACCCTTACGGTTATCCAAAAGCAGCGTCATAAGGGATAACGGTTTCTTTATTTCATGCGCCCATTTTTCGATGTAGTTTCGTAATCCGCAATTTTCAGCTTTTGCTCTTTTCCGTATTCCTGCTGTGTTCTCAAATGTTGCCCCAGTTCACGGAGATACGGGCGTAATGACGCGGGGACACTTTCACATAACAGGTATTCGTTTCTGTCGTCCGGCTCTAACAGGAAACATCGAAAGGCGATGTCTATTTTCTTGCGTTTGTAGCTTGAGATTACCAGTGGGAGGATCAAGGCGGCAAGAGATACAAATATAATCAGTCCCACAAGGCTCAAAAAATTCTCCGGGTAAGCAAACCATGCAAGAAATACAAAGAACAACTCCAAGCACGCAAGGGTAACCAACCAAATTCGATTAGACGATATATAAGTCAAGAGAGCACGCAATTTTCTCATAAGCCACCTGTTCTTTCAGACGGTAGCCTTGTCCGCGTACCGTTTCAATGCGTTCCTCAAGCCCAATTTCACGCAGCGTTTTCCGCAGACGGGTAAAGTTGACTTGCAGGGCATTTTCATCTATAACTCTGCCGTCCCCCAAAGCGTATGGAACAGCTCGTTCTTTGAAACAAGGTTCGGGCTGTTTTTCAAAAGAGCAAGAAGGATTTTTCCCTCATTCTGCGGCAGAACATAAGAGGTTTTTCCTGCATATATCGTAAAAGTATTTGGATCAAGCAGGAAGCCGCCCCCGTCGAGTAATCCTTGCTGCACCTGCTCCTCTCGGCGGCGCAGAAGATTTTTTGTACGGGCAAGTAGACGTTCCATATTACATGGCTTTGTTAAGTAGTCGTCTGCCCCCAATCCCAAGGCATGAAGTTCGTCCTGTAATTTATCTCTTGCCGTTAAAATCAAAACTGCCCCAAGGTGCTTTGCCTTTATCTCTTTACATATCTCAAAGCCGGAACGAAAGGGAGATTGATGTCGAGCAGAATTAAATCCGGGGACAGCTCTGCTAACTGTGATACAGCGTTTTCAAAAGCAGGCAAAGGAACGGCATCATACCCTGCTTTTTTAGCATATCAATCAGTTCTTCCCGCATATATACATCATCTTCAATTACGACAATCCGCGCCAACATGATCACCTCCTCTTTCTATCGAAAGTCTGTCAAGAGTTTGGTTTCCAATTCAATTTACTAATCTCACGGTTTGCCGTCCGAGCCGTGGCAACCCCGTAGATCACAAACACAAGCACAACGATACTACCCATAACAAGCAGCAATGGTAAGGACTGTTGCAACTTTTGCACTCCGGCATTATGCAGATAATGTTGCATTGCATAAACTCCAACCGTCCCACTCAAACACGCTAGCAGCATGGGGAGAAGGAAATACCATAGCACCTGTTGGTTGATAGAGCGTTTCATTTGTTCGCGTCGTGCGCCAAGAATTGAGAGCGTTGCATATCTTGCCCTTGTTGCTCTCATTTGTGTCAAAAATTGCAGGGCAAGCACAGCACAAGCGATAATCAACAGCATAAATCCCATGTATAGGGTGGTATAACTGCCGGAAATCACATAAAATAACTGCCGCCCGAAATTGTCAAGATAGCTTTCATAATACAATCCGGAGGGCTTTAACAGCTTTTCGGCTTGCATAATAGACTGCAACAGACCGTTTTTCTCAACGGTTTCTCTCGGAATACAGAAGCTATAATAGACTGTAACGGTGTCCGGGGCTACATACTTGTAATAAACTTCGTCGGAAACAATCAATGCAGTTACGATTTTTATGTTTTCATCTGCTGTTAGTCCTTTCATTGGTACGGACGAACCAAGAACAATCGGCTGTCCATCAATGGAAAGTAAGGTTTTCCCTCTCATCTGTGCATCCATTGCAATCCGTTCTAATATAGAGAACATTTCATCTTGTGTATTTCCTGTAAAATCCGGGTTAAGGTAAAAGATCGCTTCATCATTACGGATCGTTGCCGGTTCTTCCCCTGCTGCTTCTAAAAGCCTGTTGTATGATGATACTGGCAGAAGATGCGGGGCAGCTCCTATTGTGTCAATGAACCCCAAAAGGATAAGTGCTGCCGGTTGGTGTGAGCCAAATTCATAGCTAACTGCTCCTTGCACAACAGGGTCTTGCACATCCGGGGGCAAATTCAAAACTACCTGTTCTCGCAGTCCGGACCAGTCTACAAGAGATTTCATTTCTCCCGAAACGGGGTGTTTCATTGTCCCTGTTTCCATGCGATTCAAGGCGGTAACATAAGAGTTCATTTTTTTCATTTGAAAGATATTCGTTAACCAGCCGCTCATCGCCCATAACTGTAAAATCATAGACGGAAGATCCTCTCGTTATTTGTTTTCCATATGACATAATGCTAACGGATCCGTCTGTAATGAGCATGATTGTGAGCATAATCAGAATAGACGCAACGCTGACGGAAATGTATTTATGGACGACATTTTCATAAAGTTGGCGCAGGGTAAAGATATACAGTCCGGATGTGGCTTTGCGCTTTATGGATGCCGCTGCTGCGCTCAACAGTCTTGCAAGACCACGGATAGATAATATCGTTCCGACAATTCCAAACACAACCGCGACGATTATCAGTGCGTTGCCAGCGGTCATAAAATGTTTTAATACAATCCAGTATGCGAAGATTAAAAACACAGCACCAAGAACGAGGGAAAGCCAATTACCGCTCTTACTCCCAGCTCGCTGCTTTTTCTCCATTTCACCGTAAAGCATTTGCTGAATTTCTTTGTTAAAAAGTTTTCCGCATAGGACGAACAGCGCGACAGACTGAATAATCAAAAATCCGAGCGTCGTCAAAATAACAGCACGAATGGAAAAACTTGATTGATGTGCAATAATACCGTAGCCCACAAGTCGTGCCGTAGCAAGACTGCTTATCTCTGACAAAAAGCCGCCACAGATAAGACCGCCTAAAAGAGCCAAAAGAGAGCTGATAAGCCCCTCTGCCATGATTTGAATAAACAAGCGAGGCTTTGTCATTCCAAACAGAAGATAAAGACCTAATTCCCGGCTTCGACATTCAAGCTGGTACTTATTTGCAAAGATCACCAGAGAAAAAACGAACAGCAGCGCACAGAGGTACACTGTCGGCAACAGTTTTGTCAAAAGGCGATCCACAGCGTCGCTTTCAAGTTCACTCAAAAAACGCATCACGTCCTGCTCTCCAAGAGAAAGCACAATATAAAAACGTGGCTATGGCTGTTACCATAGTGAGAAGTATATTAGATTTTCGCTGCGGCTTCGTTTCGCATTTCGCCAAGCGATGCTAAAGAACATTTG
>ENA-OUNI01000099-OUNI01000099.1-human-gut-metagenome-genome-assembly--contig:-NODE-99-length-34652-cov-4.522694_pt1 | contig 34652 bp, 38 predicted proteins | sample MGYA00242499_ERZ504580 | MGnify/ENA primary metagenome ERZ504580 (study PRJEB26092, sample SAMD00036315) | human gut metagenome | host: Homo sapiens | study: EMG produced TPA metagenomics assembly of... | reverse complement strand
AAAAACGGTAGTTTCCTTGGGATTTTCTTCTGTAAAGGAGAAAGCTTTGCCTACCAGGGCCTTTATGCGGATAATGAGTTCCTGCATTCCGAAAGGCTTTTCAGGTAGTCGTTGGCACCCAGCTCAAACCCTTCCACCACATCGTTGATGGTGGAGCGGGCGGTAAGGAACAGTACCGGGGTCTGTTTGTCGGTCTGCCGGATGCGGCGCACCATTTCAAAGCCGTCCATGCGGGGCATCATCACGTCTGCCACCAGCACGTCGGGACGGAGGTCGAAGAACTTGCGCAATCCCTCTTCACCGTCTGCTGCGGTGTGGATGATGAAGTTCTGCCCTTCCAATGTGTCCTTGATAATCATGGCGAGGGTCTGTTCGTCCTCAACCAGAAGTACGGTTATCTTTTCCATAATTGTCGCTTTTGTTACAAGTAATGTAAAGCTCCTTAACAAGTAATGTAAAGTACCCTAACAAATAATGTTATCATATCCTTATCGTAAAGGTACTTCCTTTTCCCAACTCACTCTTTACCGATACGCTGCCACCATGCTTCTCTATCATGGTCTTCACATAGAACAATCCCAGCCATAGCCTTTCACATCGTGCAGATTACCCGTGGGTACGCGGTAGAATTTGTCGAAGATGTGCTTCTGCTTCTCGGGAGCAATACCGATACCGTGGTCGCTGACGGAGATTTCGGTCTGTTCATTCTGCCCTTCGACGGTTACCTTGCGGCAATGGATGGCCACTTCGGCTTCTCCGTGCGAATATTTGATGGCGTTGTCTATCAGGTTGCTGATGATGTTGCTGAAATGCGTACGGTCGGCAAGTACGCTCAAATCTTCCGGTTCGATGTCCACCGATATGTGGACGGAGCTTTCCGCTTTCAGCTTGTGTTGTTCGATGAGCGTTTCCAGAATATCACGTATTGCAAACTCCTCCGGGTGCAGGCGGAAAGTCCTGCGGCGTTCCATACTCATGGAAAGTATCTGTTCAACCAGTCCACTGAGGCGCTGAAGCTGTTCCTGGCAGATACGCAGGTATTTGTCGCGCTGGGCCTTTTCCTCCGCTTGGTTGAAGTTGAGCAGAGCGTCGTTGGCGGCATATGCTACGGCGATGGGGGTTTTCAGTTCGTGGGTGATGTTGTTGGTGAAATCGCTCTTCATCTCTTCCAGTGTCTTCTGTTTCAAGATGGTGCGTATCAAGAACCAGAAGGAGAAAGCGAGTACAATCAAGATGATGAATGACGTGGTGAGAATGCCCGACATCTGCCGCAGAACCAGCATGCCGACCGGTTCCATGATGAGACGGTAGCTTTGACTTGTATTGATGTCGAAAGAATAATTATATTCCACAGCTTTTGAGGTAGGCACATAGCCGGGGGTACCGATGTTTACCAATGTATCTATATAGAGAATGGTAGAGTCCCATTTACTGCCTTTGTGAAGATGTAGCAGCCTATGGGGAAGATTGATGTTACGGTCATGCAGGAATGAAGTCAGCAGGCTGTCATAAAGCACTACGTCGGGGTCGGAAATGATGTCCAGTCCCGAATGCAGTCCGCGCTGGAAGTAGGTGGCGAGTTCCAGCATACTGTTTTGGTCGCGCAAAATCACATCCAGTCCCCCTTTGGCACTCAATGCGGATTGGGGAGAGCTGTCCGAGTCCCTGACACTGACTTCCACGCGGGTTGAATCGTTCGGGTGGGTCACGTAAACACTGTCTCCTTTGGGCATGAAGGTTTCGTGCAGGGTGGTGTTGTCCAAAGAATCTTCACGGGAGATGGTGGTACTGCTACGGACAAATGATTTTCCGTCATCGCTGTATCCGGCTGATACGCTGACTTCACCGTGGTTTATGTCGTCCTGCTTCATTTTATCCACGCGTATCATCATTTCGTTATAGTCGCTCATGCGCATGGCTTCGGTGATGTCCCTTTCCATTTCACTGTGCATGGTATGGTAGAGCCCCGTCAGCCAGTAGCTTGGTAGCGAAGATGCCGGCCAGGGAGACGATGACAAGTATGGCAATATATTTGAATGGCAGTTTCATGTTTGTTTCCGGTTACTTTTATACATACAAAGGTAAGATTAATATTGTGAACCCTATCATCCGATAAGACTAAATAACACTCCCGATAACACTGGATAACACTTGGTAAGCCGCTGATAACACAAGTTTCTGCTGATTCTGCCGTACTTTGCAGACGAAGATTTGCAGAAGAAGAATATAAACATAAATAAAAAGAAGAACATGAAACGATTCTATTTACTCCCTATTGTATGCTGTGCTTTGAGCATCAGTCTTTCGGCACAAGAGAACAACGGCACTGCAACCACCTCCGGTGCGGACGACAACCGCATCCTCAGCGCCGACAGCCTTATCACGACCGATGCCCGTCTGGACAGCCTTTATCAGACCTTGCCGGAAGTGATGATTACCGGTGAACGCCCCATCGTAAAGGCAGCGCAAGGCAAGCTGGTGTACGACCTGCCCCGCCTTATCCGGAACCTCCCCGTAGACAATGCCTACGATGCCGTGAAAGAGCTTCCCGGCGTCATCGAGATGAATGGCGGGCTGCAGTTGGCAGGCCAGGGAGTCACCGTTATCCTGGACGGTAAAGTAACCACCCTCAGCACAGGGCAGCTCTATGCCTTGCTGCGCAGCATCCCTGCCAGCCGCATAGAGAAGGCGGAAGTGATGTACAACGCCCCTGCACGCTACCAGGTGCGTGGCGCACTTATCAATATCACCTTGAAACAATCGGTAGGCGGCCCCGGCTCCTGGCAAGGCGAACTCTATGCCAAGTATCGCCAGAAGCATAACGAAGGCTTTGAGGAACGCGCCAGCCTGCTCTTCAGCAAAAATAAATTCTCAGCAGATTTTCTTTACTCGCACAGTCATGGCCGGGGCTACTCTACTACCGACAAAGAGGCTGTGCACACTCTGGCAGACGGCTCGGTTCACCCCATGACAACAGATGAGGTGGGCCGTGGCCGCAGCCATACCCATAATTTCAGGGTAGGGGCGGACTATAACATCGCCAAGGACCATCAGCTGAGTTTCGTCTATAACGGTGGCTATTCCACCTCCCACAACTGGACGGGCGTGACGGGCACGCAGGTGTCCACAACTCATGGCAATAGCACCGACTGGCTGCACAACGGCCGTCTGGACTATCGTACCCCTTTCGGCCTCAAAGCCGGTGCCGAACTGACCTACTACCGTTCCCCGTCCGACCAGTTGCTGCATAGCCGCATGCAGGATGAGGAACTTGACTTCTACACCGAAGATTGCCAACGCATCAACCGATGGAAATTCTTTCTGGCCCAGGAGCATAGTCTGGGAAAAGGTTGGGATTTGAATTACGGAGCCATCTATACTACCAGCATCGACAACAGCTACCAATATTATTACGACCCCGAAACCGGCGAACAACTGACCTCCTCAGATGCCTTAAGCAATATGAAGTCCCGCCGCCGCGAACAGACCTGGAATATCTATGCAGGTTTCAGCAAGAGTTTCGGCGACAAACTCGCTTTGGACGCTTCCCTGGCTGTGGAGCATTACAAGACTCCCGTCTGGAACCAGTGGGACTGGTATCCCATCGTCAACTTGAACTATATGCCGGCACCGGGACATATCCTTCAGCTCTCTCTGAGCAGCGACAAGGACTATCCCGACTACTGGGCGGTGCAGGATGCCGTCTCTTACATCGGCGGCGGATATTCCGAACTGCATGGTAATCCGTTGCTGAAACCGGCGCAAGAGTATGAACTTAAAATGACCTATATTTTGAAGAGCAAATACATCTTCAGCGCTTGGTTCAATCATACCAAGGACTACTCCGTACAGACGCTCTACCAATCCTCCGAACGTCTGGTTGAAATCTACAAGACACTCAATTTTGATTATCAGCAACAAGCAGGTATACAAGCCTCTATACCGTTTAAGGTGAAGAATTGGTTGAATTCTCGTCTTACCCTCATCGGCTTGTGGCATCGCGAAAAGGATGGTGATTTCTGGGATATTCCTTTCGACAGAAAGCAATGCTATGGCATTGCCCAGATGAACAATACTTTTACTCTCTCCACCAAACCCGACTTGAAGCTGACGGTGACCGGATTTGTGCATAGTAAAGCCATTCAGGCATCTACGACCTGCCTACGTCGGGCAATGTGAATATTGCCCTGCGCTACGGCTTTGCCAAGAACAAAGCCATCCTCAACCTCTACTGCAACGATATTTTTGAGACGGGACAGATTTCTCCCCGCATCCGCTTCCAGACGCAGAATGTGACGAATCATTACTCATGCTTCCGCGAATTCGGCGTATCGTTTACTTATAAATTCGGTGGATATAAGGAGAAGCAACGGGAGGCGGTGGATACGTCGCGGTTCAAATAGATGGAAATAGCAGCGTGAAGGTACTTCCTTCTCCAAGGTGAGAGCTGACAGTGATGTTTCCGTTGTGCTGGTGCATGATTTGTCGTGAAATGGTCAGCCCGATTCCTGAACCGGATGGCTTGGTAGTAAAGAAAGGGATGAAGATACGTTCCAGTACATCCGGTTCGATGCCGGTCCCGTCGTCTGCCACACGCAGGTAGGGGTGGTCAGTGGAAGTGATGCCTGAGGAAAGAACGATATGTTCTGCCTCGTTTTCACGGGCATTCTTTATGAGGTTGATAAGGATCTGTTCAATCTGGGCTTTGTCTGCAATGATGCATAGGGAGTTTCTGGGAAGCGAGAGCTGTAAGTCGTTCCGTTCACTTTGCATAAGTTGCAGGGTATCTTGCAGAATATCCTGCGCGGTGTGTGGTTTCAGTAAGGGCTGTGGAAGATGGGAAACCTCCCGGTAGTTGCCGACAAAGTGTACCAATCCGTTGCCGCGTCGGCTGATGGTCTGGAGCATCTGGAGTATTTCGGATTTGGTTCCCTCATCGCCCTTCAGCTCTTCTATCTGTCTGGACAGCAGTTCAGTGAGAGAGATGATGGGGGTGATGGAGTTCATGATTTCATGCGTCAGTACGCGGATCAGTTTCTGCCAAGCCTCCGTTTCTTGGCTGTCCAGGGCAGAGTGTATGTTCTTCATGCTGGCGATGATGAGTTGTCTGCCTTGAATGGTAAATTCCATACCTGAGAGGGCAAGTTGGATATGCTCATCTTTCCGTTTAATTTGCAGGACAGATAGGTCACCGGCCTTGAGCTTATACAATTTTCCGGGCAATTCGGAGTGGAAAGGATGAAGGTCGTCGATCCTTTTGGGTACTTTGAGGGCTATATTGTCGGTATTTGAGCCGATGAGCCGTTTGGCCGCTTCGTTCATCCACTCCATAGTTCCGTCCGGGGTATAGACCAGTATGGCAATGTCTATGTGGTTGGCAAGTGCCTGGAAGTATTGCAGCCGACTCTCCTTCTTTTGCAGATTACGGCGGTAGTGCTCCAATGCTTCCTGCATCTCTGCCAGCAGTTCCGGCGGCAGCGAACGTTGCTTTCACAGCCTTGTATCGGAGAAGAAAGAAATTCGGAATAACGTACAGCCCATATGAATTGTGCCATAGCCCGGGCTGAACGCAGAATATAACGGTAGATGGCATAGGCTACGCCCAGCGTTAGCAGGATGGAGATGCATAAACTGATGTAGAAGCCATGAAGGGCAAGGCAGGCGGTGGTTATGCAGCATAGCAGCAAGGCCATTGTCAGGCAGAGGGGAGATTTTGTCCAGGTTTGTTTCATAGCTTAAATTTCTCGATTCTTCTGTAGAGTGATGTTCTTGTGATGCCTAACATTTCTGCCGCCAGCGTGATGTTGCCGCCACAGATGCGGAGTACTTCGTTGATGTTCTCTTTTTCCATCCGTTCTATATTGTATCTTTCCCTTTCGGAGACCGCTTCTTGTGATTGCCTGTTCCGGAGGTTGAAGTCTTCCGCAGTCAGCAGTGTACTTCCGGAAAGAATTACTGCACGTTCGATGGCATGTTCCAATTCCCTTACGTTTCCCGGCCAGCGATAAAGCTGCATCTGCTTGCGTGCTTCTTTTGAAATGCCACGAAGGTCTTTCCTGTATTTCTTCTTGTAGCGTTGCAGAAAGAAATCGGCCAGTAGGAATAAGTCATTGCCCCGTTCACGCAGAGGAGGAATACGGATTTCAATCGTATTGATGCGGTACAGCAAGTCTTGGCGGAATTCTCCCTTGTCAATAGCTGCGTATAGGTCGGAATTGGTAGCGCATATCAACCGCACATCCACCGGATAAGAAGCGGTGGAGCCGATCCGTGAACTTCTCCGTTGCTCGATGACTGAGAGCAGTTTGGCTTGTAGCGGCAGTTTCAGATTGCCTATTTCGTTGAGGAACAAGGTACCTCCCGAAGCTACTTCCATCCGTCCCGGTTTACCGTTGCGCGCATCGGTAAAGCTCCTTTTTCATAGCCGAAGAGCTCGCTTTCGAACAATGTTTCGGGGATGCTTCCCAAGTCTATCGGCACATACACTTCCTTTTTCCGGGGCGATTGTTCGTAGACATATCTGGCAATCAAATCCTTTCCCGTTCCGTTTTCTCCCAGTAGCAGGAGGTTGGCGTCTGTGTCGGAAAATTTGCGGATGGTCTGGAAAATGGCGTGCATGGCAGCCGACTCCCCGATTACTTTTGTCGGTTCGGCAGGAATGCAGAGAGTTCCGGCTTGTCCTTTCAAGGTCTCCTGCTGTTTCTTCAGTTTTTCCTTTTGCTTCTTCAAGGCTTCCACTTCCGTACGGCTGAAACTTAGTTGCAGGGCAGAAGACACGGTGGCCAGTAGTTTTTCGTTCTGCCACGGTTTTGGAATGAAGTCTGTAGCACCTTGTTTGATGGCTTGCACGGCTTTTTCCGTATCGGCATAGGCTGTGATGAAGATGACGACGGCTTTTGCGTCCAACCTTAGAATCTCTTCCAGCCAGTGGAATCCTTCCTTTCCACTGACGGCATCCCGTCGGAAGTTCATGTCCAGCAGAATGACGTCGAAACGAGTACGGGAAATGACGGGAAGTAATTCCCGAGGGTCGGAAAGGAGCGTGACGCTTTCTGCCAGTGGGCGCAACAGCAGCTTCAGAGTGAAAAGGATATCTTCATTGTCATCGACAATCAGTATTTTGCCTTTTTTCATTGCGGATAATTAAGTGATTAGATAGAGATTAAAAAACATCTTCTCCTTACAGATATGGGCAAAGGTACAGAAACTTTTTGAAAGTACAGTGTACGGAAGCGTGCATTTGGTGTACGATACCGTGCATTTTTATGTAAGTGGATTTAAACTAAATATTTGATAAATAGATGCTTACGGTTTTGGTATGGTTGTTGCGAATTATCCGTAGATAAGCTTTGCAACGAAAAAAGCTCTATCGTCATTGTAAAATAGTAGAATGGTATGATACAACATTACATCAAAGTGGCGCTCCGTCTTATCGAACGGAGCATGCTTTTTTCTCTCATCAACATGCTGGGATTTGTGTTTGGTATGGCGGCGGCATTTCTTATTTATCTTTGGGTGGTGAACGAACTGACCTATGAAGATTATAACCCCGATACCGACCGCATTTATCGGGTAGTAGAAGTTGTCCGGCAGCAAACCGGTGAAATAACAGAGTCATCCAGTACTGTTCTCGCCTTGCCTGAAATCTTCAAAGAAAACTTCCCACAAGTAGAGGCTGCCACTGCCATCAAGTATATCGGAGAAGGGAGCATGGAGACTGGTGAAGGAAAAAGTCTTTCAGGATATCGTGTGTATACGGATACGGCCTTTTTTCAAGTTTTTTCCATTTGAAGTAATGGCGGGTAACCTTACTGATATGAAAAAGGGTAATTACATTGTGTTATCCGAGAAGATGGCGATTAAACTGTTTGGCAGCGCCACGGCGGCAATCGGGCAGAAATTGAAAGAAGTGGCTGACGATTTATATGGCTGGGAAGCAAAGAAAGTGGTGGCAGTCGTGAAGATTCCTTCCAAATGCCATATCTATTTTGATATACTCTGTGACCTTGATAATTTTGCAAAAGCATATGGTATCGATCGTAACACTTTCCGTGAGGATCAGCATGTCTACGTCAAGATGAAACTTGGAGATGCAGGAAAGATGTATGCGAAAGAACACAGCGAGATGAGCCGGGTATTTTCCAAGCTTGGAGACAAGAATACACTGATTCGTTTCCAGCCTATCAAGGATATTCACCTGAAGACAAACTTTGCCGATCCCAATGTAAAGAATCATGGCAGTATGGCAAGCATCTATTTGTTTATCGGACTGGCTGTCCTGGTCATTTTTATGGGGGCATTCAACTTTATGACACTCTCTACGGCAAGGGCATCCATGCGTTACAAAGAGATAGGGGTGCGCAAGGTGACAGGCGCCAAGCGCAAGACGTTGATTACACAGTTCTTGTCCGAAGGTATGGTGCAGGCTGTCATCTCTTTGGGGTTGGCTTTGGCTCTGACGGAACTGATGCTTCCTCTTTTCAATGAGGCAATGGGTACTGAAGTATCACTGAATTTGAGTTGGAGTGTCGTGCTTTATGTCCTGTTCGGCATTGTTGGGATAGGGTGTGTCGCAGGCAGCTATCCGGCATTCTACCTTTCATCCGTCAATCCGCTGATAGCATTCAAGGGGGGCAAGAAAACCGGTAAGAAGGGAGGGATGCTGAAAGGCCTGATATGCGTACAGTTCATCATCACCATCACCTTGATGCTTGCTACGATGTTGGTTTATAAGCAACTGTATTTTATGCAGAATAAGGACTTGGGCTTGAACAAAGAAAATGTAGTGACGGTCTATACCAATCTGTGGTACAATGTCAATGACTTTAGGCAGGAAATTCTGAAGAATCCCAATGTGCAGAGTGTGGCAATGGGAAGCCCGATAGAAAATCTGTATGAAAACGGAGAAAAGAAAGAGGGGGGCGAAGCGGAATGGATAGATATGGATGGAAAGGTGAATACTTTGAAAATGGTGCCTATCATTGCAGACGATGATTTCATAAAGGTTTTCAACCTGGAGATGATAAAGGGGGAATCGCTGGAGGCAGATTATGACAACTACTGGGGTGGAGGCGCTCTACAGCGTACCGTCGTAATCAATGAGTCTGCCTGGAAGGCTATGAAGGTGGCAGATCCTATCGGAACGGAATTCCGCCTTACGGATACTTGGTGGGGGCATTTTAATTATCGGATAGTAGGGGTGGTGAAGGATTTCAACTTCCAGTCCTTGCGTGAGAAGATAAGGCCTGCTTTTATCTTTTATTCACCTGAACAGATGCAATATCTTTTTATTAGAATCTCTCCCGAAAACAAGAAGGAGACTTTGAAATTCATACAGCAGAAATTTGATGAGATGGCACCGCTTTTTATGAAAGAATTTCGTTATCAGTTCTTTTCTGATGCCTTAAACAAGAACTACGCCAAAGAGCAACAGCAGAGCAAGATGTTGCTGTTCTTCACAGTGCTTGCCATCGTCATAGCCATGATGGGAGTGTTTGGCCTGGTTGCCCTCTCTACAGAGCAACGGACCAAGGAAATTGGCATCCGTAAAGTGAACGGTGCACATTCCGACCGTATCGTGAAAATGTTCTGCCGCGAATATTTGCAGTGGGTGGGGATTGCCTTCATCATAGCTTGCCCTTTGGGATATTTCTTCATGCGGCATTGGATCAGCGAGTTTGTCTACCAGACACCAATCAGCTGGTGGCTATTCGTGGCAGTGGGTGCTGTCATTGCAGGCATTGCTTTGCTGACGGTCATTGGGCAGACATGGAGAAAGGCGTCGCAGAATCCGGTGAAATCATTGAGATATGAATGATAACATAAAATAAAGATATATGATAAAGACAATCGGACTCAGTAAAATCTTCCGCACGGAGAATGTGCAGACCACAGCCTTGAATGAGGTGAATATTGAAATCAATCGGGGCGAGTTTGTGGCAATCATGGGGCCGTCCGGATGCGGCAAGTCCACCTTATTGAATATACTGGGATTGCTGGACAATCCGACATCGGGCGAACTTTGGTTCCTCGGGCAGGAGGTGTCCCGCTTCTCGGAGAACAGTCGTACAGACTTACGTAATGGAAACATCGGATTCGTCTTCCAGAGTTTCAACTTGATAGACGAACTGACGGTTTTTGAAAACGTAGAATTACCTCTGCTTTATGCCGGAGTCCCCGTTCGCGAGCGTGTGGAGCGTGTAAATTGTGCTTTGGAACGGATGCAGATTGCACACCGCACGGAGCATTATCCGCAGCAGCTTTCGGGGGGGCAGCAACAGCGCGTTGCCATTGCCCGTGCCATTGTTACCAATCCCCATCTCATTCTTGCCGACGAGCCTACGGGTAACCTGGATTCTATCAACGGCAACGAAGTGATGGCGTTGCTGAAAGAACTGAACAGTGAAGGCGCCACTGTGGTGATGGTGACTCACTCGGAGGAGAATGCCCGCGAAGCGGGAAGGATTGTCCGGATGATGGATGGATGTATACTGACGGAAAGCTATTCTTAGTATCAAATACAGATGGAATAATCGGGGATTTTTCGTACTTTTGCAACTTTCAAAACATTAAAGTTGTTATCTAAAGAAAAGACTCTGTATGAAATCGGACATTGAAATAGCCCGCAGCATAGAGCTGAAGAAGATAAAGCAGGTTGCCGAAAGTGTGGATATCCCACGTGATGAGGTAGAGAACTATGGACGATACATAGCCAAGATTCCCACTCATCTGATTGATGAAGAGAAGGTGAAGAAAAGTAATCTGATACTGGTGACGGCAATTACTGCGACAAAGGCGGGTATCGGTAAAACAACCGTATCCATCGGTCTGGCACTCGGACTGAACAAGATAGGCAAAAAGGCAATTGTCGCTCTGCGCGAACCCTCTTTGGTCCTTGTTTCGGCATGAAAGGCGGTGCCGCCGGTGGAGGATATGCCCAGGTGCTGCCCATGGAGAAGATAAACCTGCACTTTACGGGCGACTTTCACGCCATTACTTCGGCACACAACATGATTTCCGCCTTGCTCGACAATTATTTGTACCAACATCAGGCGGACGGCTTCGGACTGAAAGAAATCATCTGGCGGCGTGTACTCGATGTAAACGATCGTTCCTTGCGCAGTATTGTCACCGGATTGGGTCCGAGCACTAACGGCATTACCGAGGAGTCGGGCTTCGACATTACTCCGGCTTCCGAAATTATGGCCATTCTTTGCTTGGCAACAGACCTTGATGACCTCCGCCGCCGCATCGAAAACATTATCTTGGGATTTCGTTTTGATGGTACTCCATTCACTGTGAAAGAGTTAGGAGTAGCCGGTGCCATTACTGTTCTGCTGAAAGATGCTATCAACCCCAACTTGGTACAGACTACCGAAGGCTCTGCTGCTTTTGTTCATGGAGGACCGTTCGCAAATATTGCCCATGGTTGCAACTCCATTCTTGCCACAAAAATGGCCATGACATTCGGCGATTATGTAGTGACGGAAGCCGGTTTCGGGGCTGACCTGGGTGCGGAGAAGTTTTACAACATCAAGTGCCGCAAGAGCGGCCTACAGCCCAAGTTGACGATAATCGTTGCTACCGCACAAGGATTGAAGATGCATGGCGGCGTCAGTCTGGACCGCATCAAGGAACCCAATATGGAAGGACTGAAAGAGGGCTTCGGCAATCTGGACAAGCATGTACGCAATTTGCGTTCATTCGGCCAGCAGGTCATCGTGGCATTCAACCGTTTTGCCAGTGATACGGACGAGGAGGTGGAAGCTATCCGCTGCCATTGCGAAGAAAAGCTTGAGGTAGGTTTTGCCGTGAACAACGCCTTTGCCAAAGGAGGAGAGGGAGCCGTTGACCTTGCCAATCTGGTAGTAGATACTATCGAGAACAAACCATCCGAACCGCTGACCTTCACCTACGAAGAGAGCGATTGCGTGGAACGTAAAATAGAAAAGGTAGCCTGCAACCTCTACGGGGCAAGCGTAGTGACTTACAGTCTCCACTCCCGCAAGGTTATCAACTGATAGAGCAGATGGGTATCAGCCATTACCCCGTCTGTATTGCCAAGACGCAGTACTCCTTCTCTGCCGACCCGAAGATATATGGTGCAGTCAACAACTTTGAGTTCCACATCAAGGATATTGTGGTCAATAACGGTGCGGAAATGATTGTAGCCATCGCCGGTGAAATTCTCCGTATGCCGGGATTACCCAAGAAACCACAAGCCGAACACATTGATATTGTGGACGGAAATATAGAAGGGCTGAGCTAAACGCGCGGAGCGCGTTTAGAATTAAAAATTAAGAATTAAAAATTAAAGGCTGCGCAGTTCAAAGCGAACATTGCGCAGCCTTTAATTTTTAATTCTGTTTGCTTATTAATAAGCAAACAGCGGGTATTCTTTCATCTTCGCATTGACGCGTGCACGTACCTCTGCGATGACTTGTTCGTTGTCTACGTTGGACAGAACGGTTTCAATCATCTCGGCAATTTCGAGCATCAGGTCTTCCTTGGCACCACGGGTTGTGATGGCAGGAGTACCCAGACGGATACCGGAAGTCTGGAAAGCCGAGCGGCTGTCAAACGGAACCATGTTTTTGTTTACGGTGATGTCGCAGATACCAACGCCTTCTCGGCAACCTTACCGGTCAAATCGGGATATTTGCTGCGCAGGTCCACCAGCATGGAGTGGTTGTCCGTACCGCCGGAAACGATGGTGAAGCCACGGTCTATCAAGCTTGTGCCAAGACAGCGGCGTTTTTCTTCACCTGCTTGGCATATTCTTTCCATTCCGGTTGCAGGATTTCGCCGAAGGCAACGGCTTTGGCTGCGATGACATGTTCCAGCGGACCACCTTGGATACCGGGGAATACGGCTGAATCCAGCAACTGGGACATCATCTTGATTTCTCCCTTCGGAGTTTTCTTGCCCCAGGGGTTGGGGAAGTCCTTACCCATCATGATAACGCCACCACGAGGACCACGCAGAGTCTTGTGGGTAGTGGAGGTCACGATGTGGGCATATTTCACGGGGTTATCCAGTTCACCGGCTGCAATCAGTCCGGCAGGATGAGCCATGTCAATCATTAGGATGGCACCTATCTTGTCCGCGATTTCGCGCATGCGCTTGTAGTCCCATTCGCGGGAATAAGCAGAACCGCCGCCGATAATCATTTTGGGTTTCTCGCGCAGGGCAACTTCTTCCATCTGGTCATAGTCCACACGTCCGGTTTCCTGGTTCAGATTGTATTCGCAGGGAGTATAGATAATACCGGAAGTGTTGACCAGTGAGCCATGGGAGAGGTGACCGCCGTGTGCAAGGTTCAGTCCCATGAATTTGTCGCCCGGATTGAGCACGGCGAGGAATACGGCTGCATTGGCTTGTGCACCGGAGTGCGGCTGTACGTTGGCCCATTCTGCGCCGAAAATCTGTTTCAAGCGGTCGATGGCAATCTGCTCACTCTGGTCTACTACCTCACAACCACCATAGTAACGCTTGCCGGGGTATCCTTCAGCATACTTGTTGGTGAGGCAGGAGCCATTGCCTGCATACCTGGTCACTTACAAAGTTCTCTGATGCAATCAGTTCAATGCCTTTGAGCTGACGTTGGTGTTCTTTTTCGATAAGTTCGAAAATTAAATCATCTCTTTTCATTCTGCTTATTAGATAAGTTTGATAAATCTGTGTTCTCTTATTAAGCGCACAAATTTAACGGGAAATAAATGAAATAAATTGAAAAGAAAAGGGAAGAAATTTAACTGTCAAAAGAACACTCCGAAAGAAAAACTCAGCACATTGTCCCTGCGGTGAAAACGAATTTCGTTTTTCGTGTTTTCGTCAGCAGCGTTGTTGTCGGCCGGAATATCGTATGTCACGCTCTTGGAGATGTTGTGCAGCCCCATGTCGTAACGGAAGTCGAAAAAGACGCGTGAGATGGTGACGGATACGCCGACGGTGAAACTGAGATTGAGCGGACGCAGCCTTTCACGGATATTCACCTGGTCGAAATTCTCGAAGTCGATGTCACTTTTCCTGTCCCATATATAGCGCACTTTGGTCCTCCAAAGACGGCAAGGCTGTACGGCCCCTCCTTGATGAAGTTGTATCCGTAGATGACGGGGATGTCTATACTGTGGATGGACGATGTAATGGAGGCTTCCTCCGGCCGGGCTCCTGATGCGGCGTCTTCGGGCAGAGGTTTCTCGAAGGTGATGTTGCACCGGTTGATGTTGTAGGATATTTCCGGTTGCAGGAAATGGCGGTCGAAGTTTATCCGCATGAAAAGGGAGCCGAAATATCCTATCTTGTAATTGTTCTGCACTTCGTCGATGGGCACTCCGTTGACGCTGAACTGGGATACAAGGAACAAGGAAGAGGTGAAACCGCCTTTGAAACCGAAATTGACCGGAGTTTCCTTGCGGTGTCCGGAATGCTCTTCGTCGGCAGTACCGGGCACAACCGGAGTCTGTCCCCACATCATGCGGGGAAGGCCAACAGATATAAGCCCATCAAGATTCGTCGCAACTCCATCTCTTAAAACCTTTATCGCATTATTACTTCTTTTTCTCTACTGACCATCCGAATTTGCCTATCTTTTCTCCCAGCTCATAATATCCGCCGTGCACATAGACCAGCGGATTCGTTTCCGCCAGTTCCAGTTTGCCGGTTTCAGGGTTCAGATTACGGGTATCGGCACGGACATTTACCACATCTGCTATAAACATGTCGTGCGAACCGAGAGCCATAATCTCCTTTACCCGGCATTCTATGCAAAGCGGTGATTCCTCGATAAGAGGCGCGCTGACTACGGTGCTTTTCCCCGGTGTCAGATGCATTTCCTCGAATTTGTTGTAGTCCTTTCCGGAGCGTACGCCACACCAGTCCGTGGCCCGTGCCATATCTTTCGTGGTGAGGTTGATGACGAATTCCATATTCCGCTTGATGATGTCGTAGGAGTGGCGTTCGGGGCGTACGGAGATGTAGCACATGGGCGGGTTCGTACAAATCGTCCCCGTCCATGCGATAGTCAGAATGTTATATTCCTCCGGAGTGCTTCCGCAGCTCACCAATACGGCAGGCAGCGGATAAATCATGGTTCCGGGTTTCCAGTCTTCTTTCATATAATCTCAATATCTTCTCTGGTCTGCTCCTTTTCGCAGTAATGGCACTTGATGACGCAGTTGTCCTTGTCTACTACATGAAACAACGTAGGCATCGGCTCGTTGTTCGTGATGCATTTGGGATTGGCGCATTTCACGATTCCGCGCAGCTCTTCGGGCAGACGGACTTCGCGTTTCTCCACCACTTCGTAGTCGCGGATAATGTTCAGCTTCACGTTGGGAGCTACCACGGCAATGCGGTTTATCTCTTCGTCGCAGAAGAACTTATCGGCAATCTTGATGATGCCTTTTGTACCCAGCTTGCCACTTTTGAGGTTGAAGCCGATGGTGATATTGTTGCTCATGTGTTCCAGTCCGAGCAGCGAGACTACGGTAAACAGTCTCTCAGAGGGGATATGGTCTATTACAGTGCCGTTTTCCAAGGCGGCCACTTGCAATTCTTGTTTCTTCATTTCTTTTTTCAACTTTCAGTTTTCCACTTGTTTACGTTATTTGATGTCATCCAGCGTGATGCCCAGTACATCGCACAGAATAGCTTCACGGGCATACAGTCCGTTTTGTGCCTGCTGGAAATAGTATGCCTTGGGATTGTCGTCCACATCATAGGCTATTTCGTTGACACGGGGTAGCGGATGCAGGATGCGCAGGTTGGGACGGGTATGTTCCAGCATCTTGTTGCGCAGGATGTAGACATTCTTCACCCGCTCGTACTCCATAAGGTCGGTGAAGCGCTCGCGCTGCACACGGGTCATGTAGAGGATATCGGCATCAGCGATGATTTCTTCCGTAAAGTCCGTATGTTCCACGTACTTGATGTTGTGCTCGCGGCAGTAGATTTTGTATTCTTCGGGCATCCGCAACTCGTCGGGAGCGATGAAGTGGAAAGTGGGGTTGAAGTGGCGCATGGCCATCAGCAGGGAGTGGACGGTACGGCCATACTTCAAGTCGCCGACCAGGAAGATATTCAGATTCTCCAGCGTGCCTTGCGTCTTGTAGATGGAGTAGAGGTCGAGCATGGTTTGTGAGGGATGCTGGTTGGCACCGTCTCCGGCATTCACAATGGGCACGGTGGTGACTTCACTGGCATAGCGTGCGGCCCCTTCGAGGTGGTGGCGCATCACGATGATGTCGGCATAGTTGCTCACCATCTTGATGGTGTCTTTCAGCGTCTCGCCCTTGGATGAGCTGGTGGCCTTTGGGTCGCTGAACCCGATGACACGTGCTCCAAGCCGGTTGGCGGCAGTCTCGAAACTGAGGCGTGTACGGTGGAAGGCTCGAAAAATAAGGTGGCAACTACTTTCCCGTCCAATATATGCCGATTGGGATGGGCTTCAAACTCTTTCGCCATCTCGAGCATATAGAGGATTTTTTCCCGGCTATGCTCGGCAATGGTGACTAAACTTCTGTTTTCCATATCGTTGAATTCATTTATACTTTTCGAGAGTGTAAAGTTACGGAAAATATGCGGGCTACGGAAATATGCGGGGAAGTTTTTTGCGAAATATGGGCTGTTTTTTTAACCGTGTGGCTTGTTGTCCGGAATGCCACACTTCATCATCCGAAATGCCACACTTCGACAAAGTAAATGCCGCATTTCGCGAATGTTCAAGTGTGGCATTTGCCTTAGTCAAGTGCGGTGTTTGCCTTGTCGAAGTGTGGCATTCCGGACAGTGAAGTGTGGTATCTCTTTACGCCGTCGCCGTCGTTCTTTTTAACGACAACGTCGTTTTTTCTCTTCTCTTCTTATCTTATCTCCTCTTACGCGCGCGAGGGCAAGTTTTCGTTGTCCCAATCTGTATTATAGCTCATTACGATGTATTTTTCCTTTCCGATTCTTTCTTCAAGTTTTCTAATTGTTTTGCAATCGTTTTGCATTTCACTGAGAGTTTCCATTAAAATAAACGGGCGTTTTTTTTTTTGTGGATGCCGGAAATCTTATCCTGAAAAAGATATAAAAAGCATAGGCACATCCAATATATTTCCGTACCTTTGCCCTATTATTGAACTTTGATTTTAGTAACTGAAACATGATAAGGAAAGTCGTCAAAATCCTATGGATTTTCATCGCACTGATTTCGCTGGTGTGTGTCTTTATATTCTTTTCCATAGCCAAGGGCTGGATAGCTATATGCCTCCGGTGGAAGACCTGGAAAATCCGAATTACAAATTTGCCACAGAAGTCTTTTCCGAGGACGGAAAAGTATTGGGTACTTATTCCTATAGTAAGGAAAACCGCGTGTTTGTGGGATACAATGATTTGTCGCCCAATATCATTAACGCCTTGATAGCTACGGAAGATGTACGTTTTGCCGAACATTCGGGCATTGACGCTACGCCTGACGCGTGCCGTAGTGAAGCGCGGTATCCTGATGCAGAAGAATGCCGGCGGTGGCAGTACCATCACCCAGCAGCTTTCCAAACAGCTTTATTCTCCCAGTGCCGACAATGTGATGGAACGTCTGTTCCAGAAGCCTATCGAATGGGTGATTGCCGTAAAGCTGGAACGTTACTATACAAAAGAGGAAATCCTCACCATGTATCTCAACAAGTTCGATTTCCTGAACAATGCGGTAGGCATCAAGACTGCTGCCTTTACCTACTTCGGTTGCGAACCGAAAGATTTGAAGATTGAGGAAGCGGCTACGTTGGTGGGCATGTGCAAGAATCCGTCTCTCTATAATCCGGTGCGCTACAATGAACGTTCCCGCGGACGGCGCAATGTGGTGCTCGACCAGATGCGGAAAGCGGGATATATTACGGAAGCCGAGCGCGACTCCCTCCAGCGTTGCCTCTGAAACTGAAGTACAACCGTGTGGACCACAAGGAAGGGTTGGCCACTTATTTCCGCGAATACCTGCGCGGCGTGCTCACCGCCAAGAAGCCCGACAAGGCCAACTACCGCGGTTGGCAGATGCAGAAATACTACGAGGATTCACTTGATTGGGAGAACAATCCGCTCTTTGGATGGTGCGAAAAGAACACCAAGAAAGACGGTACCAAATACAACCTCTACACCGACGGGCTGAAAATCTATACCACGCTCGACTCGCGTATGCAGCAGTATGCCGAGGATGCCGTGACAGAGCATCTGAAGGAACTGCAAGGTTACTTCTTCAAGGAAAAGAAAGGGGCCAAGAAAGCTCCCTACACCTTCCGTCTGACCCAGGAGCAGGTGGACGAGATTCTGGGACGTGCCATGAGGTTGTCCGACCGCTACCGCCTCATGAAGAAAGCCGGAGCCACCGAAGCTGAAATAAAGAAAGCCTTCGATACCCCGGAGGAGATGTCCGTATTCAGTTGGGAAGGGGAGAAAGACACCATTATGACCCCGATGGATTCCATCCGTTACTACAAGTTCTTCCTTCGTGCCGGTTTCATGTCCATGGACCCGCGCAGCGGACATGTCAAGGCATACGTAGGCGGACCGAACTACCATTACTTCCAGTACGATATGGCCATGGTGGGACGCCGCCAGGTAGGTTCTACCATCAAGCCTTTCCTTTATACATTGGCTATGGAGAACGGTTTTTCTCCCTGCGACGAAGTGCGCCACGTGGAATACACGCTGATTGATGAAAACGGAAAACCGTGGACGCCGCGTAATGCCAACAAAAAGCTGATTGGTGACATGGTGACTGTGAAGTGGGGGCTGGCAAACTCGGACAACTGGATTACGGCCTATCTCATGAGCAAGCTGAATCCCTATAATCTGAAACGTCTTATACATACTTTCGGTGTCCGCAACCGTGATATAGTACCTTCCGTTTCACTCTGTCTGGGCCCGTGCGAGATTTCCGTCGGCGAGATGGTAAGTGCCTATACCGCATTCCCCAACAAGGGTATCCGGGTAGCTCCGCTGTTCGTGACCCGCATCGAGGACAACGACGGAAACGTGCTGGCAACCTTTGCTCCCGAAATGCAGGAAGTCATCAGCGTATCCAGCGCTTACAAGATGCTGGTCATGCTGCGTGCCGTTGTCAACGAAGGTACCGGAGGCCGTGTGCGCCGTCTGGGTGTGAAAGCCGACATGGGCGGCAAGACCGGAACGACGAACTACAATGCCGACGGCTGGTTTATGGCTTCACGCCTTCGCTTGTGTCCGGTTGCTGGGTGGGCGGTGAGGACCGCGACATCCACTTCGATACGATGCTTCACGGACAAGGTGCTTCCATGGCATTGCCTATCTGGACCAAATACATGGTGAAAGTGCTCGGTGACAAATCTCTGGGATATGATGAAAATGAAACATTCCAGTTGCCCGAAGGCTATGACCCGTGCAAGGATGATGTGAATCTGGAAGGAGACACCCATATAGAAGAACCGATAGAGGGACTCGACGAACTGTTTAATTAGTTGAAAGGTGAAAATTGAAAGTGGAAAGGTAAACTTTCAATTTTCACCTTTTCCCCTTTCACCTTAAAAAATGGATTATACGATTAGTATTGGGAGCAACGAGCAGCGGAGGGAGAACATGGAACTGGCTCGCAGACGCTTGACGGAACTTTTTTCGGGAATACGTTTCTCGGAAGAGGAGGAGACGGCACCTTTGTTCTTTCACCGTCCGAATCTGTTCTCCAATCAGGTGGCATGCTTTGCTTCCGATAATCCGGTAGAGGAAGTCACCGCCTGCCTGAAAGCCATCGAACGGGAAGCCGGAAGGAAGCCCGAGGAGAAGGAGCAGGAAATTGTACGGCTGGATATAGACTTGTTGTCTTGTGACGGGACTGTCTATAAGCCAAAAGATTTGAAACGTGATTATATCCTGCGAGGATTGAAACAACTGTTATAATTAATAAAGAATATAAGGAGATGTGTCGATAGTATATGAACACTTTCGGATACACTCTCATTTTAAAAAACGAAGATTGAAAATGAAATTTTTAGGAATCATACCTGCCCGTTACGCATCTACGCGTTTTCCAGCCAAACCATTGGCGGTGTTAGGTGGAAAAACCGTGATACAGCGAGTATACGAGCAAGTGGCAGGAATCTTGGACGATGCATACGTGGCTACGGACGATGAGCGTATTGAAGCCGCAGTAAAAGCATTCGGAGGAAAGGTGGTAATGACTTCCACCGAACATAAAAGCGGCACCGACCGCTGTCAGGAAGCTTGTACAAAAATAGGAGGACAGTTTGATGTCGTGGTGAATATCCAGGGGGATGAGCCTTTCATCCAGCCTTCGCAGTTACAAGCCGTCAAAGCATGTTTCGACGATCCGGCCACCCAGATAGCCACTCTGGTGAAACCCTTTACGGTAGATAATGGTTTCGAGGCACTGGAAAATGTGAACTCTCCGAAGGTTGTGCTCAACAAAAACAGGAATGCCCTCTATTTTAGCCGTTCCATCATTCCCTACCAGCGCAATGCGGCGAAGGAAGACTGGCTGAAGAACCATACGTATTATAAGCATATCGGCCTTTATGCCTATCGCGTAGAGGTACTGAAAGAGATAACCGCCCTTCCGCAGTCATCCCTCGAGATTGCCGAATCATTGGAACAGCTTCGTTGGTTGGAAAACGGATACACTATCAAAGCAGGTATCACGGATGTGGAAACTATCGGCATAGATACTCCTCAAGATTTGGAACGGGCAGAAGAATTTCTTAAAAGCCATGGGCTGTAAACTAGAAAGCCCATGCTGAACCGAAGTGACCAACCCCGGATTCTCGAACCGGAACAACTGGTGGTGCAAAGGCCGGAACGTATCAAGTTGCCTAATGGCGTACCATTGAGCGTGCTCAATGCCGGTGACAATGAAGTGACACGTATCGATCTCCTCATGGCAGGCGGCCGATGGCAACAGAAACAGCCCTTGCAGGCGTTGTTTACGAACCGCATGCTTCGCGAGGGCACCCGACGCTACGATGCCGCCCGGATAGCGGAAAAGCTGGACTATTATGGAGCCTGGCTGGAATTGTCCAGTGCATCCGAGTATGCCTATGTCACCCTTTATTCTCTGAATAAATACCTTCCCCAAACGCTTGATGTATTGGAATCTATCGTCAAAGAGCCGGTATTTCCCGAGAAAGAGCTGGGAGTGATTGTAGACAATAATATCCAGCAGTTTCTTGTCAACTCTTCCAAGGTGGACTTTCTGGCGCACCGCGGATTGGTGAAGGCTCTGTACGGCGGGCAGCATCCCGGCGGACGTCTGGTGCAGGAAGAGGATTATCGGCGTATCACCTGCTGTGCTACGCGAGTTTTATGACCGTTATTATCATTCCAATAATTGCAGCATCTACCTCTCGGGCAAGGTAACCGACGATTGTATCCGCAGGATAGAGTCCTTGTTTGGCTGCGAGGCTTTCGGTACGGATTTCCGCAAACCGGAGAAGACAGAATTCCATCCGGTTACCGCTTCCGGAAAACGTATCTTCATCGAACGTCCGGACGCCCTGCAAAGTGCCGTCCGTATGGGCATGCTTTCCCTGGACCGTAATCATCCGGACTACTTGAAGGCCCGCGTACTGGTCACACTGTTCGGGGGTTATTTTGGCAGTCGCCTGATGTCCAATATCCGGGAAGATAAAGGATACACATACGGTATCTCCGCAGCCATCATGCCTATCCGGGGCAGGGAGTGTTGGCGGTCAGTGCCGAAGCCGCCAACGAATTTGTGGAGCCTCTTATCGGTGAGGTCTATCATGAAATAGACCGCCTTCAGAACGAGCTGGCTTCCGATGGAGAGCTTTCCATGGTGAAGAACTATATGTTGGGAGACATGTGCCGTAGTTATGAATCTGCATTCTCGCTGGCAGATGCCTGGATTTTGTGCAGGTATCGGGCTTGCAGGATACCTACTTTGCCGAAGCACTGGATGCTGTCAAGGAGGTTACTCCACAAGAAATCCGTGAACTTGCAGGGCGGCATTTATGCAAAGAGAAATTAAAAGAAATAGTGTGCGGCAAAAAAATGTCATAAAAAGCGGGAGTTATCGCATCATTTTACCGGATAAATCCTACCTTTGTCAATTATCAACTATCAATTATCAATTAATGAAATATCTATATACTGCACTCATTCTGGCTTTCTTATGTCAAGGCGGAGCCACTGCCCAGGAAAAAAAAGGCGGCTTTTTCGATAAAGTGAAAAGTACATTCTCTTCGGAGATAAAGATAGGTACCTATACGTTCAAAGACAACGGGGCCGTCTATACCGGTGAAATAAAAGGCCGCAAGCCCAATGGAAAGGGAAAGACCGTTTTTAAGAACGGCGACGTCTACGAGGGTGAGTATGTGAAGGGCAAGCGTGAAGGCTACGGTACATATATGTTTCCCGACGGTGAAAAGTATGAGGGGCAATGGTTTCAAGACCAGCAGCATGGCAGGGGTATCTACTATTTTATGAATAACAATCGTTATGACGGCATGTGGTTTCAGGATTACCAGCATGGGAAAGGAACCATGTATTATTACAATGGTGATATTTATGAGGGCGACTGGGTGAATGACAAACGCGAAGGCCAGGGAACGTATACCTGGAAGAACGGTTCCAAGTATGTAGGCTCGTGGAAGAATGACAAGAAAGACGGCAAAGGAACATTGACCTGGAATGACGGTTCCAAATATGACGGGGAATGGAAAAATGATGTCCGGGACGGTAAAGGAACTTTTGAATATGCCAACGGTGACAAATACGTAGGTGACTGGAAGGACGACATGCAGCATGGCAAAGGTATTTACTTTTTCCATACCGGCGACCGTTACGAAGGTTCTTATGTTCAAGGTGAACGTACCGGAGAGGGCATTTATTACCATGCCAGCGGCAACAAGTATGTGGGCAGCTTCAAGGATGGAAAGCAGGAAGGCCACGGCACATTTACGTGGGCAAGCGGCGCCGTTTACGAAGGTAATTGGAAAGATAACCAACGTGACGGATACGGTACTTACAAATGGAATGTAGGTGACTCTTACGAAGGTGAATGGAAAGACAATAAGTTCAACGGCCAAGGTACCCTGATTCAGACCGATGGAACCAAATATAAAGGCGGTTTTGTGAACGGTATGGAAGAAGGTAGCGGTATCCAGGAGGACAAGAACGGAAACCGTTATGAAGGCTTCTTCAAACAAGGCAAGAAACACGGTCCGTTTGTAGAAACAGACAAGAACGGAAAGGTGATACGAAAAGGAACCTACAAGATGGGAAGGCTGGAGAATTAGAATTAAAAATTAGAAATTAAAAATTAAAGGCTGCGCGGTTCTGAAGTGAACATTGCGCAGCCTTTAATTTTTAATTTCTAACGCTCCGCGGTTAGATAATGTATTGTGAACTGATTGATTCATTGTTCATCACCCGCTTGATGGTTTCGGCGAACATATCGGCAATGCTCAACTGTTTAACCTTGTCACATTTTTAGAGTAGGGGATACTATCAGTAAATACCATTTCCGTTAGTGCGGATTCTTGTACACGGAAAGAAGCCGGGTCGGACATTACGCAGTGGCTGGCAATGGCACGGACAGATTTGGCTCCTGCTTCCAGCATGATGTTGGCAGCTTGGTAATGGTTCCTGCTGTATCTACAATATCGTCTACCAATACTACATTCTTGTCTTTTACATCACCAATGATTTGCATGGTGGCAACCACGTTTGCTTTTTCGCGTGTCTTGTTGCACAATACCAGGGGTACACCGAGGTATTTGGAGAATGTGCTGGCGCGTTTTGAACCGCGACATCCGGGGTGGCGATTACCAAGTCTTCCAGTTTCAAGGATTCAATATAGGGGAGGAATACTGCTGATGCATACAAATGATCCACCGGAATGTTGAAGAAACCCTGAATCTGGTCTGCATGAAGGTCCATCGTAATCAGACGGTCGATACCTGCAACAGAGAGCAGGTCGGCCACCAGCTTGGCGCCGATGGAAACACGGGGTTTGTCTTTTCTGTCCTGACGTGCCCAACCGAAGTAAGGGATAACGGCTACAACGCTTTTTGCCGATGCTCTTTTAGCAGCATCAACCATCAGCAGAAGTTCCATCAAGTTGTCAGAATTAGGGAAGGTTGATTGAACCAGGAATACATGCGAGCCACGGATAGATTCCTCATAAGAGACTGCAAACTCACCATCTGCAAAATGGGTGATGTTCATCTTTCCCAGAGGGCAATCAAGGCTAGCGCAGATTTTCTCTGCAAGGTATCTCGAATTTGTTCCGGAGAATACCATAAAGGGTGCTTTTTCGCTCATTTGTGTAATAGATGTTACCTATTTGTTAATTTGCATGCAAAGGTAGGAATTTCCCGTTACATAAAACAAGAGTTATTGTATAAAAATTATTTTTCTTTCCCGGATTTATTCGTAGCTTTGCTTTATGAAACGACTTTCTTTTATATGGTTTGCGGGGTTGTTGTGCCTTTGTACAACAATGGTTTCGTGTGTGGGAACGGCACCCATGAAGGAAGTACGCCTTATCGACTCTCTAAACCAGGTGGCTTATGCTTTTCGTTATAAAAACCTGGATTCATCCTGCCATGCGGCATCAAGAGCCTACCGTGAAGTCAGCCTCTATAAACAAGGAAAAGCGGAAGCATCCAATAATCTGGCTTTTGTGCTTTTATGCGCATGGATTTTGAGCAGGCCGAAAAGTTTCATATGGATGTCTATAATCTGACCAAGAATGAACTGGAACTCCTTATTGCCGACATCGGTTTGATGAAGATTTATCAGCGGACGGCGTTGAACAAGGAGTTCTACGATTATCGCAATAGTGCCTTGCACCGTATGAAAAGAATAGCGGAGGATGACAATCTGTTTGTGGACCAACACGAGCAAATGCGTTTGAATTATGCCCGTTCGGAATTTTATATTGTATCTGCTGTGTATTATTATTATTTGCAACAGCGTCCGGAAGCTGTAGCCTCTATTAATGAAGTTACTAAAAAACAAGAGTTGCTGGCAGATACCAATCAGCTGTTGTATTATCACTACATCAAAGGTTCTGCTGCCTTATGCGAGGGTGAGACACCGGATGAGCGAAGACTGAGAGAATTTGATGAGCTCTATACCGCATGGCGGTTGGCTTCGCGCAAGGGCTATCTTTACTTTGAGGGCAATGGAGTGCAGGGACTTGCCAACTTGATGGCTTCACCGGATAATTACGCATTTTTTCAAGACCGCCGCTCCCATGCCTTGACACGTTTTGGAGTACCGGTAGATTCGCTGCTTCCCATGCGTCTGGGGCAGTTGGCATTGCAAAAATTCAGCCAATACAAGGATTTGTATCAGATAGCAGGTGCATATGTATCTATCGGCAAATACCTGAATGCCCACAGTCACTATACAGAAGCTCTTGACACGCTAAAACTTGCTCTGGAATGTGTAAATGACCATCACCGCCTATTCTATGACTGCCACGATAGTTTGGACTGGCTGAAAGCATTTGACCGTCGAGATACGATTTGTGCGGAGAAGGCATGGATGGAGCAGAAACTGAAAACCGTGCCCGAGTGGATTTCACGTATTCGTGAACAGTTGAGCGTTTCGTATGCAGGACTCGGAATGAAAGAAAAATCAGACTATAACCGCAATATTTACCTGGATATCCTTGAAGATACACGCCAGGATAAAGAACTGGAAAGCCGCTATCAGGCATTGGAAAAGGAGGCGGGGCAACTCAACGTCGTGTTGTCACTGGTCATTGTGGGCTTCGTGCTTGTATCCCTCTTCTTCTGGTTTTTCAACAAGCGTTCCAAAGACCGGAACAGAGTGCATCTCCGCCGTCTGCAGCTGATGCTGGATATTTGTCAGAAGATAACGGCATCCATTCCGGCAGATGCACAGACTGAGGAGGAAATCGTCGACTCTATCCGGACGGCTGTCTGCCCGGAATTGGAAAAGCTGTTTGGAGTGAAGGATATCCGCATAGATAACGGGCAATTAGTGTTCCCGCGTCGGATGAGCAAGGATGAGCAGGCGATGGTACGGGTGATAACTCCCTATATCCAATGGGCAATCGACAACGGCATGACGTCCATCTCCCTTGGCGACGAACGCCGCAGACTGGAAAAGCAACGCTACATTTACGAGCAGCACATCGCGGGGAACAAACGGCAAAATCTGATAAAGAAAGCATGTATGGCTATTGTCAACGGAATTCACCCGTACATAGACCGTATCATCAACGAAGTGCAGAAACTGACTCAAAAAGGATTCATCAAAGAGGAGCGGATCAAAGAGGAGAAATACCAGTATATCGACGAGTTGGTTACTACCATCAATGAATACAATGATATTCTTGCCCTTTGGATAAAGATGAAGCAAGGAAGCCTTAGCCTGAACATAGAGACGTTCGAATTGAATGAACTTTTCGAGCTGCTTAGGAAGGGAAGCCGTACATTCGAGATGAAGAGACAGTCGTTGGAGGTGCAGCCTACGGATATCCGGGTAAAGGCAGACAAAGCCCTTACATTGTTTATGATAAATACACTGGCGGAGAATGCCCGTAAATATACCCCTCAGGGCGGTATGGTGAAAGTATATGCACGGCAGGAGGAAGATTATGTGGAAATCTCGGTAGAGGATAATGGTTGTGGATTGTCACCGGAAGATGTAGCCCGCATTGTGGGAGAAAAAGTATATGACTCGAAAGCCATCGGTATGAGTGACGCTCCCGACAAGGAGGAATTGAGGAAGAACAAAGGAAGTGGCTTTGGACTGATGAACTGTAAGGGCATCATTGAAAAATATCGCAAGACGAATGATTTGTTCAAGGTCTGTCTGTTCAATGTGGAGAGCGGGCTGGGAAAAGGCAGCCGTTTTTATTTCCGTCTGCCTGCCGGTATCCGTAAGTCTGTGTCGGTGTTGCTCGTCGTGTTGTCTTTGTGCATGTCATCCTGCCGGCATGCTGTGGAACAGACTGCTTCCGGAGAGGTGTTGCCGGATTCTTTGGCACTGCTTGCACAGAATGAATACGAAGCTTTGCTGGACGAAGCCTCCGATTATGCCAATGAAGCTTATTACTGCAATGTGGACGGAGAATACGAACTGGCTTTACAATACATAGATTCGGCAATGTATTGCCTGAACGAACATTACAAGCAATACGCCCATCCTATACATCGCTATATGACGCTGACGGGAGACGGGGCGCCTGCGGAACTGGATTGGTGGAACCAGATGTTCAATTCGGATTTCCATGTAATTCTGGATATCAGGAATGAAGCGGCAGTCTCATTTCTTGCATTGAAGCAATGGGATGACTATAGTTATAATAATGCTGCCTACACTACCTTATACAAACTGTTGGGAGAAGACCAATCCTTGGAAGAATATTGCCGGCAGCTGGAGCGTTCCACCAACAACAAGATGGTGGGCATTTTGCTGGCGGTGATTTTGCTGTTCGTATTGCTGTTGGGATATTACATACTTTACTTCCGTAAACGTCTGGTGAACCGCTGGAATCTGGAGCAAGTGCTGGAAATTAATGGAAAGGTGTTCAATGCCTCCTTGTTGCCGGTTTCGGATACGGAGGAAATGTTGCAGCGTGAGGAGGATACATTGAAGGAAATCCCGCGGCAGATTGTAGGTTCCGCTTTTGATGCAGTGAACGAACTTTTGAGTATCGACCGGTTAAGCATAGCTGTATACAACGAGACTACACATAAGCTGGAATACACTTCCAATCCAGTGGAAGATACCGCCGTGGACGAGTTGCCTGTCCGAAGGAAATATATGGAGAATTGTTTTGAGCAGCAAGTGTACATATCGGAAAAGGGTATACAAGCATTGCCGCTTGTTGTGGATGCAGGCAATATGTGTCGTTGCATAGGTGTGCTGTGTCTGGAACGCAGGGAAGGTACGGAGCAGGAGACCGACCATTTGCTTTTGGAACTGATAGCCCGTTATGTCTCCATTGTAATCTTCAATGCAGTGGTTAAGTTGGCTACGAAATACCGGGACATCGAAGTGGCTCAAGATGAAGCCCGGCGAGCTTCCTGGGAAGACAGTTTGCTGCATGTACAGAACATGGTGCTGGATAATTGTCTTTCGACCATCAAGCATGAAACGATTTATTATCCGAACAAGATAAAGCAGCTGATAGGGAAACTGCGGTCCGGCAAACAGACAGAAGCGGAGGAGCGGGAAACGGTGGTTGCCATCAGCGAATTGATAGAGTATTACAAAGGTATCTTTACGACACTCAGTTCATGCGCTTCCCGCCAGTTGGAAGAGGTGACTTTCAGGCGTGCGACAATATCTGTGCCGGAACTTATGGCTACTGCCGGGAAATATTTCCGCAAAGTGTATAAGGGAAACAAGGCGCATATTGATTTTAAGATACAACCGTTGGAAGGACGGATTACCGGTGACTGGCACCAGTTGCGTTTCCTGCTTGAAAACCTGATAGACGAGGCTTGCTCCGTAACTCTGGATGGAGCTGTCTGTCTGTCGGCCCGGGAAGATGGGGAATTTATACGTTTTCTGTTTACAGATATGCGCAGGGAAAAGACCCGTGAAGAATTGAACCAATTGTTCTATCCCGACTTGTCCCGCATGACGGCCGGTGAGAAAGGAGAACTGTATGGTACGGAATATCTGGTGTGCAAGCAGATTATCCGCGACCATGACGAGTTTGCCGGACGCCGGGGATGCCGTATCAATGCCGAACCGGGAAAGGAAGGAGGTTTTACAATATATTTTACGCTACCGAAAAAATGAAATATGGAAGACAAAAAATTTAAAGTAATCATCGTTGAAGATGTCAAGTTGGAGCTGAAAGGGACGGAAGAGATTTTCCGCCATGAAATTCCCAATGCGGAGGTAATAGGTACTGCTATGACTGAGCAGGAGTTCTGGACATTGATTGAAGCCGGCGTGCCGGATCTTGTTCTGCTGGACTTGGGACTGGGAGGTTCGACCACAATCGGGTGGACATCTGCCGGAATATCTTCAAGCGTTATCCGGGAGTACATGTGCTGATATTCACGGGAGAAATATTGAATGAGAAGTTATGGGTGGACGTACTTGAAGCCGGCGCTGACGGCATTATCCTGAAAACCGGAGAGTTGCTGACCAAAACCGATGTGCAGGCAGTGATGGACGGCAAGAAGCTGGTCTTTAACTATCCGATACTGGAGAAGATAGTGGAACGCTTCAAGAAATCTGTCCTGAATGATGCAAAACGTCAGGAAGCAATCATAAGCTATGATATTGATGAGTATGACGAGCGTTTCCTCCGTCATTTGGCACTGGGCTATACCAAAGAAATGATTGCCAATCTTAGGGGAATGCCTTTTGGAGTCAAGTCGCTGGAGAAACGGCAGAATGACTTGGTCGGCCGTCTTTTCCCGCCTAGTGAACGGGTGGGGGTGAATGCCACTCGTCTGGTGGTGCGTGCATTGGAACTTCGAATCTTGAATATAGACAATCTGGAAGCCGACGATGAGTAAACTCCGAATGCCACATCCCGCTACGATGTTCTTCCTGCTGACGCTGGCAGTCATCCTCCTTTCATGGATATTCGATGTCTATGGTCTGAGCGTGCTGCAACCGCAGACTGGAGAAGAAATACGGGGTGCAGAGCCTGCTGAGTCCGGAGGGCATACGCTGGCTGCTGCGCCATGTCATAACCAATTTTACGGGATTCGCTCCGTTAGGGCTGGTGATTGTGGCTATGTTCGGAATAGGGGTGGCACAGCATTCGGGTTTCATCGATGCATGTATTCGCAGGGGGGTACGACGTCCACGTGATCCTTGGCGCATTATTCTGCTGGTCATTGTCTTAGGACTGTTGTCCAATATAGTGGGAGATGCAGGATATATCATTCTGTTGCCGATAGCTGCAACTTTGTTCCAGTCCGTCGGTCTGCACCCCATTGGAGGTATAATTACAGCTTATGTTTCAGTCTCTTGTGGCTATAGCGCTAATGTGTTTTTGAGTACATTAGACCCCATGATTGCCTCTGTAACGCAAGAAGCGGCTGATAGGATGAATATTGCTCCGGGGCAGACTGGACCGCTGTGCAATTATTATTTTCTCTTTGTTTCCACGTTCCTGCTTGCATTCATCATTTATCATATTACCCGCAGGAGCTTGTTGCCGCACTTGGGAATGTATGCAGGGGATATTCATTTTAATGGCTACAAACAACTGTCCCGCAAGGAACGGAGAGCTATGTTGGGAGCTGTATTTGCAGGCTTGCTGTATATTGCCATTATTCTGTGGGCTACATTCTCTTCATGGGGGATATTGCGGAGTGTCAATGGTGGGTTGATTCGTTCTCCGTTTATAGTTGGTATTCTGTTTTTGCTTTCGTTTGGAATAGGTTTGATGGGGATGGTCTATGGTTTTGCCTCCGGCCGATACCGTACGGACGGTGATGTGATAGAAGGACTTACGCAGCCGATGAAACTGCTGGGCGTTTATTTTGTGATAGCTTTCTTTGCCTCACAGATGTTTGCTTGTTTTGAATATTCCCACTTGGACAAGTGCATTGCCATTTTAGGCGCTAATCTGCTGTCCTCTGCCTCTTTGAGTAGTTTATGGATATTGATTCTCTTCATTCTTTTTACGGCGCTGGTCAATCTCTTTATGGTATCTGCCACAGCTAAATGGGCTTTTATGTCTTTCATTTTTGTTCCGGTATTGGCAAGTATGGGCATTTCGCCGGATATGACCCAATGTGCGTTCCGTATAGGTGACAGTGCAACAAATGCCATAACACCTTTTATGTTCTACATGCCACTTGTCTTGACCTATATGCAGCAATATGATAGGCAATCCACTTATGGTTCACTACTGAAGTATACTTGGAGATATTCTTTAGTCATTCTATTGGCATGGACCACCTTATTTGTACTTTGGTACATCAGCGGTTTGCCATTAGGACTGTAATGTCATAACCGATGAACAGCCCGCTTTCGATAACCCCGGTAATGGCTTTCAGTTTCTGTTCCAAATCAGGAACAATGTTGCTGAGATGAATGTCAAGAATGAAATTACCGTTTTCGGTAAATACCGGACCGTCTTTTCCTTCTGCAAGACGTAGGCTGATTTTTGAAGCTCCCAATAAGCGTATCTCGTTTTCCACATGGGAGAGAGCATGTGGAAACACTTCTACCGGTATGGGGTATTTGCTCCCCAGTTTGCTGACAAGCTTGCTCTCATCGACAATGATGTAAGTCTTGCCACTGCTTTTAATTAGGAGTTTCTCCTTAAACATGGCTCCGCCACGTCCTTTGATGAGGTTATTATGCGGATCCACTTCGTCTGCACCGTCGAATGTCCAATCCGGACGCTTATTCCACAGAGTAGTTTGCGGCAGGCCAAGCTGTATACATGTCATCGAAATTTCGGCAGATGCCGGAATGATTTCTATATGCAGAGATTCTTGTTTAACTCGCTGAGCTAATGCAAACAAAGTGAGATAAACGGTAGAGCCGGAGCCTGCTCCTATGGCATCACCGTCTTTGGCCAGTCCGGCAATTTCCTGGCTACCAATTCCTTACTCGCCTTATTGCTGATTTTATTTGACCATTGCAATTCTTGTATCAACTGATTTTCCCATTCCATCTCTTTAAAATTTAGCTGTTATTACTCTTTCATTCATTTTCGGGTCAATGCTACTTTTCCTATTTGAATATTCCTCCATATTTTTACTTTTTATAATTAGTAACATTGATAATTTGCAAAATGTTTTAATACATCTGTATATAAATACCGTGTATCTTGTTTGTAAAGGTAACTAATCATTACTTTTTATGTAGCAAATGAGCCTTTTATACATAGGTAACGAAAAAAGGTGATACAAAAATTTGCAATATTCGTAAAAAAGCGTACCTTTGCACCGCAATTAAGGCTGGTTCCGTAGCTCAGCTGGATAGAGCAACGCCCTTCTAAGGCGTGGGTCTTGCGTTCGAATCGCAACGGAATCACAAGGAAAAAACCGCAAATGGCTAATAAAAAAGCTTTTGCGGTTTTCTTGTTTTAGAATTAGAAAATGTCCGCATTTTGTCAGCATAGGTTGTAATGGGAAACAAATTGGAGTATTTGGTTTACATTGCAGGCAAGATTTATTTGCGATACCTGGAGAAAAAATTATCAATCCAACGGACTAGATATACTATAATAACTCCGGCTATGACCATACTGATAATACGTACCAACATAATTTATAGAATTAAAGATTTGTTTTTATAGAATAATAATGTGCAAAGATAATTGATTGGTGGAGAAACAAAAACTCTGGAAAGGATATAAAGATAGGAATTAACGCATATTTTCACAGATATAATCTTCTATTGTAAAATCACTCTTATATCTAGATATTTCCGGATTCTTCTCTACAGTCGTAATGCAACGTTTTTCTTTACCAAGTACCAACCGGTTTAGGAAGCTCAGGATGTCATGACGATTATCCTTCATAGGAGAATAGGATAGGGAATGTCCTATACCTTCCGCTATATAGAAATAGTATGCTGTCTCTTTTTCTTTCAGTTGCATACAGATAAAGTTTGAGCCCCATAGCCCCATTTCCTCTACTACTGCCTTAGTAAAAGGAACCGTGCTGTCGGCATCACCATGGAACAACATAAGAGGACAAGGGGACATTATCCATTTTGGAATACCATTGGCACAGATTGCTCCAGAAAAGGAAATGACCCCTGCATAATTGAAATTGGCAGGTAATCTGTCCGCAAAAGCCGTTTGATTGCAAATCTCATACTCTGCTTGAAGGGCAGTTATCGCACCTGCACTCGAACCGCAAGCTATAATTTGTGCAGGATTTATTTGCCATTCTACACTATGCTCAATTATATAATTTGTAGCATCACCAAAATCTTCTACAGCACAAGTGATTGCTTGTTGCAGGGCAGAAGAGAATCCTTGCAAGTCCGAATACTCCGATTTATCTATATCCTTTAATTGGGTACGGTAATCTGTTGATACTACCACATAGCCGCTCGTGCCCAAAAATGAAAATAAGAAATGTAATCGGGATTATCTCTTCTCCCGCCTTTGAAACCTCCCCCAAATGCAAAAAGAATGACGGGCTTTGATTGTGTCCCTTGTATTTGATCAATCATTACATACTTGTCCAGTTTCAGAGTATCAGCCTTTTTGATGGCAAAAGTATATGTTTGCTTGTCAATATGCTGTGCATGCACAACAGTAGCTATACTCAATAATGAGCATGCCATCAAGATAAAAATAAAGCGTTTTCCCATATTCAGTTTATTCTATTAATGCTGCGTGGATTATCTGACCTACAAAGATAGAATAAAACTATAACTAAAAAGATGACATTTAGACATAAAAAAAGGCTATCTATCCCAGACAGCCAATCTTTTTTATTAACCTTAAATCTAATACTATGAAAAACACAGTACAAAGATACGTACTTGCAGGAGATATCCAAATTTTAGCGGGTAATCAGCGGATATTATAACATGGTTTAGTAGAATATTATTTCCGTTAACTATTAACATAAATAATATTCAATTTAACAGAAGAAGGAATTAATATTCCTCATCAGTGATTGCAAACTTTAGTCATGTCCACTGTAAATCCACCATTGGCGGGTATAAATTTTCCTTTTCTTTTAAGAAATTCTATCAGGGTATCTACATCCATATTGTTGGCAGAGCAGGTGAAAAAACGCTGCTGCTCGCCGAATTTTGGATAATGGCTTCTCTCAATGATAACTCAGTATAACTATTACCTTCCATCATGTGAAGGACTTCATGTGCATGTAATTGTTCCATAATCTTTTTTTGTGGCAAAGATAATATGATATTCTAAGTATAAGTGTAACATATGTGACAAAGTCCAACACACATATCCGGATATTTGCTTTTACGTAAAATAACACTTGTTACGACTATGCTAAAAACCTCAAAAAAAAGTAAAAAGGTTTTGCTTCTATACCATTGTAAACTAACTTTGGGAATCAACTTTTAAATGAATTAAAGCATATGAAAAAATTAATCTTATTCTATTGCACTATGTTGTGCAGCTACGAATTTCTTTGCGCAGAATGCTGACCCTGCCCAGTTGGTCAACGATGGTAAGGCTGCTCTTGAAGCTAAAAATTACCAGGAAGCTTACACAAAATTTAGTACTTATCTGACACAAACAAACAACCAAGATTCCGTAATTGCATATAACTGTGGCGTTTGTGCCGATAAGATAAAGAAACCTGCCGAAGCTTTGAAGTATTTTGATATTGCTGTACAGAAAAAGTATAACCTGGCAAATGCTTATATAGGTAAAGCCGGTGCTTTGAAAGATTTGAAGAAAAATGATGAGTATGTTGCCACTTTAAAGGAAGGGCTGGAAGCAAATCCCGGTAATAAGACATTGACTAAATTGTATGCCACTTATTACGTAAATCAAGGTATCATGGCGCAGAAAGCCAAAAAGATGGATGCAGCCGAAGAAGCATTTAAACAAGCCATAGCTATCCAAGCAGATAATGTAAATGCACTTAACAGTCTGGGTTCTTTTGTATTATAGTTAAGGGTGCCAATACCATGAAAACAAGATGTAGAAAAAGCAAAAGTTGAAATTCAAGGAAAGCCAAAGAAATATTTGA
>ENA-OUNI01000098-OUNI01000098.1-human-gut-metagenome-genome-assembly--contig:-NODE-98-length-34716-cov-2.451704_pt1 | contig 34716 bp, 32 predicted proteins | sample MGYA00242499_ERZ504580 | MGnify/ENA primary metagenome ERZ504580 (study PRJEB26092, sample SAMD00036315) | human gut metagenome | host: Homo sapiens | study: EMG produced TPA metagenomics assembly of... | reverse complement strand
CGCAAGCACGATATTCATGGCCGAACACATCACCGCAATACCGACGAATCGTAGCGGAACCGCGGATTCCGCGAAGTCAGCGCCACCGAGCAATGCCACGATCGGTCGGCAAGCAATATCAGCAGAGCAATGATCGCGGAGCCGAATACCATAACGAAATTCATGTTTTTCGCGATCAGTTCGCCTGCCTGCCGCTCTTTGCGCCGCGCCTGATAATACGAAAGGCGTGGCAGCATCACGTTGCCGACGGAATTGACGGCGGTGACGAGCACGGATTTGATTTTGGATACCAGCTGGTACAGGCCGACCATATCGGTGGTGCCAAGGAAGCCGAGCATCACAATGTCTACTTGAATATACATGCCGGATGAAATGGATGCGATGGTGAACCATAGCATCGGTTTGAAATGGCGGGAAATATTGAGATGTCCACAATTGCGGAAGTCCACGAACCTGCGTAGCCGCAGGAGATTGAGCACGTTGGATCCATACCCGGCCACCACCACAATCAGGCCGTATATCGCGTAGTCGCCGCGCTGCCGTACAAAAGCGAACATGAGCACCAATGCCAGCAGTTTGAAACATACGCTACGCACGGTGATGTATTCGTATTGTTCCAACGCCTGATAGAACCATTCCACACCGAACGAGGAAAGCCAGATGGCCAGGCCGAAAAGCGCGAACAGCCCGAATTGCGTGTTCATTTTCGGTACGGTGAACAGGCACGCCAGGTAGACCGCGAACACCATGGTGGTGGAGCATGCCAGAATAACCAGCAATTCCAGCACCGTACGCGATAGTTCCGCGCGGTCGTCGCGTACGCGAGCGCAGACGCGCACTCCGTAGTAGGTAACGCCCAGGAGGGCCACCAGCGAAAAGTATGAGGCCACGGATTGAGCGAACGCCACATGCCCGGTGCCACCGGTGGAAAGCACGCGCGACACGTATGGCACGGTGATGAGCGGGAAGATCACTGACGAGTGGTGACGATCATGTTCATCAGCACGTTGAATTTCACGGATCGAATGCGCACGTCGGTTGGATGCTTGGCCGGCTTGCTGGACGGCTGCCCGACCGGCTTGGTCGGCTGACGTTCAGGCATAAAGCACCACCCGCTTGGCGAAGGCGCGTTTGCGTATGCGCACGGAGTTCACGAAGAATATCAGCACCACCCAAATAATGATGTTTCTGAGCATGATCTGGTTGAACATGGTTGACATCCAACGGTTGGAGAAAAAGCTGAACGCACAGCAATAGCCGATGGCACCGTACAGCATCATCGATATGGGAATGCCCGCCTTGCCGTATTGCAATGCGAAAACCGCGCTTTCATAGCAAAGCTGAGAAAGTGCGGCGATCAGCACGATGGCAAGCATCGCACCCGCGATGCCCCAGTCGAAAATGAATGCGTAATATGTGGTGAATACGTTGCCAAGACTGCGCTCGCCATACCGTTGGAAGGGTTGCCATTGCATCCAGTCAAGCACGGTTTTGCCGAATATCTGGGGGAACGAGGCCCGGGTGGAAGCCAATGTCATGTCTCCCCATTGCGTGGATTTGACCGCCAACGAAGGCGACATGGAGTTCGTGAGATACGCGTCTAGGTTTTTTATCGGCGCTCCAATGTAGATGGACAGGTATTCGTACATGGTCGAGTCGCCCGCCTTGCGTCCCATCAGCGACAGCAGTGGCTTGAACGAAGCCAATCCCACGAGCGCGATGGCCACGAATTTCAACACAGTGCGGAAGCCGAGCCGCATGCCTTTCCAACGGTTGTTCTGCCTGCGGAACAACGCCCAGTATGTCCATGCGGCAACGCCAAGCTGAATGAGGCTATTGCGTCCGCCGGAAATCAACGTCATCGGAACGGCCGCCAACACATTGATGACCGCAAGATAATCGTTGCGCAACGAACGGACCACCACGCTGCGCATGGCGAGAAACAGCCACGCATAGGCCATGGCGTTGGTCGCCAGATGCAGTAGCGAGGGAATTCCAGAGAGGGCCACGCCTTTGGTGCTGAATTTGTTGAGTTTGTCATACAAGCCGATGGCTTTGTCCAGAGAGCCGTCTCCCCCGTAGGCAGTGTCAATGAGATTATCTGCCGTGACACGATCAGCAATGCCAAACCGGTGAACAGCAGGCCGCCAACGTACACCCACATCGGCAGAACGATATCTTGCGGCTCACCGTATTCCCGATGTGCTGTCCGATGTCCGACGCAGCTGCGGAAAAACACCTTCACACCGTAAGCCGTCAATGCGAATGCGAACGTGCCGAATCCAACCACGAAGCAGGTTTGCATCGACAGGTCGAAATCCCAGGTCCGGTAATTGGTGAGTCCATTGAATACCGCGAGCGTGAATCCGACCACGAATAGTATGGATGGTTCCGCGAAATCCCCGCGATATGCCACTATCAGCAGCACCAGCAATGCCAGCAATGTCACGAACAGTATGGTCGAGGTCATCTCATCACCATGCCTAATGTGATGCGATTTCCGGATGCCGTCGCTTGTACAGCGCGTACATCATGCCGTACAGCGTCGGAGAGGTGGCCAGGAGTTTCCATTGCAGCAGTTGACTTTTCCCAATGATTCCCTTGCGTTCCACCATTGGCAGCAATTCGCGCAATTCCGTACGCGCATACCGTTCGAATTGCGCCCATTGCTTGCGTTGATGCGCGAGCATGATGCGATTGCAGGTACCGACAATGGATTCGAGATGCCCATATGCGGCATATGCTTCAACATGCGGATATTTGGTTCGCACCAAGTCGAGCATGGCTCCGGTGGATTGTGCGAATTTGTCGGTGATGCCATGCGACTGACTGTTTTCCGACATTCTGTAACGGTACAGCGGCGTGGAATCGTATACGATGCGATCCGCCTTGTCGAGCAGCTGGTAGGTGACCGGCGAATCTTCCGCATAGACGGCGTCGAGCGGGTAGCGCAGGTTATCGAAGAGTTCTTTTTTGGCGAGTTTGTCCCACGCGGTCACATAAAAGTAGCCATGCTGATTCACATAGGCGAATGCTTCCTGCGAGTCATGACGATTTTCTTGTCGGGAAAAGCGTTTGCAGTAGGTGCTGCCGTCAGGGTTTTCCCGTTCGTACGAGATGATCGACAGGTCGGCGTCGATTCCTGCAGATTGTGCAGCAACGTGCCGAACATATCGGGAAGCACGTAATCGTCGGAATCCACGAATCCGATGTATTCGCCTTTGGCAAGGTCGAGCCGGTGTTGCGGGCCGCCGCCAAGCCGGCATTGCATTGGCGCACCGCACGAATGCGGTTGTCACGATTCGCCCAAGCATTGCACTGTTCGCCGGAGGAATCGGTGGATCCGTCGTCGACCAGTATGATTTCCAATCGTTCGTAGGTTTGCCCGATAAGACTTTCCACGCATTGGTCGAGATACCGTTCCACGTTGTAGACCGGCACTATCACGCTGATGAGGGGTTGGGTCGAAACTGCCATAAGACCTGTTTTCAGCAGCTTTTCACGTACTTTTTGCCTACGAATTTCGCCATAAGGAAACCGGACCCCTTTTTGATCCAGTCCACTGGTTCGGCTGATGATAGGCATTTCGACGTACGGGTAATGGTTGGTTTCCAGCCATACATCGAAGAGGATTTCGCTGATGCGTCCGGGAAATCGCATTTCGAAGACGCTGTATGAGCTTGAATCGATATGCTTGGCCAGTTCTCCGATGATGGGAAACATCCACGAGCAGTATTCGTTGATGAGGTCTTTGCGCATCACGAACATGTTGAACAGGTGCGCCGAGGTTTTGTTCATTTGCGCGTCGAATGCGTCGAGGTAGTCGGAATTGGTTTGCGCGATAATGCTTCGTGTCGCATCGAGCTGCCCTTCCTGCATGGTGTGCTCGTAATGCGAATATACGGTTTCGATATAGTAGTTGCGTCGTTCCGGCACAATGATTTCGCACGTATCGAGCAGACGCGCATAGTCTTGTTTTCCTGCGATGCAGCTGAAGCGTTCGTTTTCGTCTCCGTGGCGTTTCGCACTGTCATTTTTGGCAAAATGACGGCGGTAGTGCACCAATCCCTGATAGTCGGCATCGCAGTTTTTCCACATCCAATACAGTCCGGTCAGTTCGGAATATTGTGCGTTCAACTGCGAAATATTATCGCCGGTGTTGTCGCACGTCATACCCAAATCGACGTTCGGATGCAACGCCCTACCGACCTGCAACGGCATATATACGCCGTCGATCGGCATACGGTACGCCTTATGCGTGGCCACGGCCACCGTGATGTCGGAGTCCGCCATCACTGTCATCCCTTCTATACCGGACGCGCACTACTGCCAAAGCACGCCCTTATACTTCACCCTCCCCCTTGCCTGGAGGGTACAGCATACGTTTTCATTTTATCTCAACAGTTCATCTAGATTTCACCAAACGTCAGACACTCCCGTTTTACAAACCCCATTTTTCAAGCTTTTTCAAGATTATTTTACAAATTATCATGTTTTGCAAGAGATTGCAGACGTTTGCATACACGACGTGAAAACGAACTGATTTAAAGCTTTAATCACACCCCACACACACCATCCAACACCCCCGATATGGCAATTTCAGGATCGCCTCTTTCATAAATATTGAAAATCTCGTCACAACTGTTTCATTACTACTTCGGCGTTTCGCTGCCATCATGTTGGGATTACAATAAAAAACGTTTGCAGATCATTGCAAACGATTATGAAAAACAGGGCGCACGACTCCAATATCACATATTGAAATCGCACGCCCCTGAGATCTACCGGTCAGACCGGTGGATGTATGGCTTTATGAAATCCGTTTGATTCCTTATTTGACGGTGATGGTGATGGTTGCGGTCTTGCCCGCGGCCTTCACATTCACCTTTGCGGTTCCCGTCTCGACGCCGTACACGACACCGGTTCCGGAAACCGCCACTGCCGCGCCGTCGCTCCACCACATGTCGGGATCACCCGTGGCGCCCTTCACGGAGAGGTTCGCGAGCTGGCCCTTCTGGATGGTGAGCTTGCCGTTCGAGACGCCGTCACCGGTGATTGCGAACGTTACCGGCACGGTGCCGTCCTCGTTCACGGTGTTCACATCCCAGGCCACGCCGACGGTCTTGGCCTTGTCGGCGGTGGTCTTGCGTCGGTGGTCGGATCCCACGTGGTCTTGCCGTTCGCGTCGACCTTGATCAGGCGGAAGGTCATGGACTTGCCGGTCTTCACGTTCGCGGTGCCGGAGTAGACGCCGTCGGCTCCCGTGGCGGTCAGGCGGATGCCGGAGGCGCGGGTCCAGGTCTTGCCGTCCTGACCCCAGTCGCCTACCGCGTACAGGCTTTCGCCGCTCTTCAAGTCGGCGGCCGCGTTGATGGTCACGTCCACGCTTTGCGAAACCTGGCGCTCATCCCACTTGAGGGTGAGGGTCTTGGCCTTGTCGGCGGTGGCCTTGCGATCGGTGGACGGATCCCACGTGGTCTTGCCGTCAGCGGAAACCTTGATCAGGCGCATGGTCATGGACTGGCCCTTGGCCACGGTCGCAGTTCCGGTCAGTTCGCCGCCCACGGTAGTGAGCTCGACGCCACCGGCGCGGTTCCAGGTCTTGCCCTTGCCTTGGCCCCAGTCACCGACCACGTAGGCCCTCTCGCCGGACTTCAGGTCAACGCCGGTCGCCTTGAACGTGATCTGCACGTTCTTGTCGTCGTCAGGAGGCACCACCACGGTGCAATCCACGGCCTTCAACGAAGCAGACGAACCATCCCACGTTACGGTGCCGCCGTTGTAGTCGATGCCCGGCTGCCGGGAGCCCGGATACTGCTGGCTGCCACCGTCGTTGAAAATCACCTTCGCGCCGGACGCGAGCGAATCAGGCACCTCGTACTGGTAACCGGTCTGGTCGCAGTTGTCGGCAGCCACCATCTCGACGCCCGGCCAGGCCGCGTTGTTCTTCGCGGTCGCTCCGTCGCCGGTGTACACGTACGCGTACATCTTGCTCCAACCGGAAGGCTTGGTCGCATAGATGGTGTTCTTCGCCACCGGCGGTGTCGGAAGCGTGCCGGTCACCGTAACGGTGATCGAATCGCTCTGGGAACCGGACTTTGCGGTGATGGTCGTGGTACCGGCCTTCTTCGGCGTGACCGTACCGTTGGCGGAAACCGTGGCGACGGCCGTGTTGGAGGAGCTCCAGCTCACGGACGAACCAGCCGGATCGGTGGTGGCGGTCAGCTTTTTCGCAACGGCGCCATTGGAAAGATCAGTGGTGTAGCTGCCACCGTTGATCTTCACGCTGGTCACCGGAGTCGGATCTTCATGGCCACCGATGTTGGCCATGGCAACGGTGAACGTGTCTTCGTCGGACTTCTCGTAGGAGTTGTTGACTGAGAGGAGGTGTCCGGCAGATCGGCATTGTCGTTCATCGCCATGTCATACGGCAGCGAATCCATTGCGGAAAGGCCGAAGGTGGCTGCCAGTTCAACGCCGAGACCGTACTTTTCGATATGGTCCGCGGTGGTGCCGAGTTCGCTCAGCGGAATGGCGATCTCGTAGTGATCGTCCATGCCTGCGGAGTTGTGGCCCAGATCGTTGAAGTTGACCCACTGTGCGGAGCCTTCCTTGTCGGCGCTCATGTCGCCGACCACTCGACCGTTGCTTTCACCCCAGCCGCCGTTGATGCCGATCACCTGGCTGCTCAGGATGCCGTTGCCGTAACCGAACTTGACGCCGGAAGCCTTGGTGTTGGTCTTGGCGTTGGCTGCCGGACCATATTCGGCGTTGGAATCAAGACCTGTAGCGTCGCCCTTGTAGATCCACGGACCGTTGGAACCGTTGGTGGAAATCGTCACGACCTTGTTGACGTTCTGCTCACCGCTCCACTTGATGCCGGAAGCCACAGGTTCCGCCGGTGGAAAGTCCGCCGTCCTTGCCCACTCGGGTGCTTTCGTCCTTCGTGTCGATGGCGATGTGGAACGGCAGATTCTGCGTCTGCCACAGGTGGCCTTGGCTGAGCGGATAATCGTCGCCGGTGTCGACCACGTCTTGCACGTTGGTCATTTCCCACATGAGGTACAGATTGTCGTCATCGTAGGCACCATACAGTGCATACAGATCGATCGGCACCTCATACATGGAATTCGGTCGGTAGACGCGCGGATCGTCGTTGGCTGCGCCCTGTGCGATCAGCATGGAGCTGTCCCAATCGGAGATGCTCGCGCCTTTTCCGGCATTGAAGCTGATGGTTTTCTTCACGCCGAAGCCGACTTTGTTCGTGCCATATCGCGAGGCGAGGTTCTGTTTGGCGACTTCCGTCTTGGTCACCGTGGTTTTTCCGGTGAGTTTGGATCCGTCTTCCGTGCTTGTGCCGGTCACGGTCACGGTTACGGACTCGCCCACGGAGATGGAGCTGCCCACGGTGATGACGTCACCGTTCTTGAAGGTGCCGGACTTGCTTCGGAGGTCGTGTACTTGAGGTTTTCGGCCTTGCTTGCGCGCAGGGTCACGTCAACGCTGCTTCCGCTGAATGTTGCGGAAGACGGTTCCGCGGAAACGTACGGCTTGGCTTCGGCCTTCAGATAGTAGGCGCTGACCGCGTTGCCCTTGGCGGTGCCGGAGGTGATCTTGCCGCCGGAAACGGTGATGCTTCCGCCGTTGACTTCATCCGGATACACGCCGTCGTCAAGGTTGGTGCTCATGCCGACGAGGCTCTGGTCGCCGCCTATATTGGCGATTACCACGCCATCGTTGGCGGTACCGTCCTTGGTGAAGCGTTCGATCATCAGGCAGGACTTGTTGGCGTTGTTCTGATCGGCGCCGCAGTTCTGCAGATATTCGCTCTTGCCGTCCATGGCGTTACGGAAGTGGTTGACGGCCACGACCGACTTGTTCTTCCACATGTCGTCGCCCGCATCACCCAGCTGGGACTGCTCGGCGAATTGTGCATTGGTTCCGCCAGAGCCGACCGGACGGTTGAAGTACAGCGGTGCGCCGGCCTTGCGGGAGCCCACGATCGCCCAGCCGAATACGATCTGATCATTGGTCAGATACGTGGATTCCTTGTCGCCATTGGCGTAGTTGTCATGCGACTCCACCAAGTGACGAGCTGGTCTTCCTTGCGCCGCCGGTATCGATGTTCTGCACCATCTTGGTGCTCAGATTGCCTGAGCTGATGGCCGCGCGCACGGACTTGCCATAGTTGGATGCGGTGTTGCCGCCGCCGTCGGAGGAGTTGTTGGCGAACAGGTCCGCATAGGCCTTGTAGTCGAGGCCGGAATCGCCCTGCAGCACTTCGCCGTACTGGAACTGCGAACCATTGTTCAAAATGGTGTTCCAATAGTTGGAGGTCTTGTTGTCGAACACTTCGGTCGGCAGTTCGACGTGCTTGGCGGCATCGAAGCGGAAGCCGTCAACGCCGTCCGCGACTGCGGTCTTCAGGAAGTCCTGCATGCGGTCGGCCACATACTGGTTCTGCGTGTTCAGATCCCACAGGCCAAGCAGGTGGCACTGGGTCACATCGCGGCGGCTGGAATAGTTGATCTGGTCGCCGTCGTTGCCGCCGCAGTTGGAACGGGAGTGGAAGTAGTCTTTGTTCTGCCAATCGGAGTCGATGGCGCTCCAGTCGGAGGTGAAGTGGTTGCTACCACTCTACGATTACGCGCACGCCGTATTTGTGTGCAGTGGCGGTCATTTCCTTCAGATCGTCTTCGCTGCCGACCACGAAGTTGCCGATGGAGGTGTTCGCCGGCTGGTACACGTAATACCAGTTTTCGGTGAACTTCTTGCCGTTTGCGGCGACTTCCTTGATTTTGCTCATCGGCTCGGTTTGCACGGAGGTGTAGCCGGCCGCGGCGATTTCAGGCATATGTTCGGTGATGGTTTTGAACGACCACATCCACGCATGCAGGATGGCGCCGTTCTTCATGCTCTCGGTCAGGCCGTACTGTTCGCGGGCCTGCTCGAACGTGGCATTGCGACCGTATCCTGGTAGCTGTCACGGTCCGAGGCGAGTGCGGTGGAGGCCACGCCCATGCCGCCCAGCATGGTGGCGACGGCAGCGACTCCGGCGGCGGCTTTCTTCCACGTTTTGATGGTGCGGGCCTTGCGGGCCGCCTGCCTGCGCTCGACGCGGGTCATCGGTTCGGATGGACCCCCGTCTTGCGGGGCTGTTGCTTAGTGAATACGTGCGCAATACCTGCGAACGTACGCGAACTTATTCGCACTTTGACCTCCTGCTTCCTTGCATCTTTCCTTTGAAAAACGTTTGCTCCTTAGCGAACGTAATCCTTAAAATATCACAAATTTTTGGTGAAAAATGAGTGATTTTTAATGAAATCGACGATGAAAAATGATTGGTTTTTCTGCTTTTTTACAAACGCTTTCAGCAAGGTTGTCCCCCATCCTTCGACCCCCGATATACGACATGCCTCGAAACAGCCACATGCAAACGTTTCTGAAAATCGTTTCACCGCATGCACCCGTCAACAGCCTTTCCCCCGCTTCTTCACCCCTCTTCAGGGCAACGGGTACAATACGAAATCGTCGGAAAACACGAAGAAACACGGTAGGAAAGGACAGACCCGTGACCTTCAACCGCTACATCCTCTTCCGCATGGTCGTTGAATTTGTGGGAGCCATCGCCTGCGCCATCCAAATGTTCCAGCATCACACGTGCCGGGCATCATCACCATGGGCGTGTTCGCGCTGGTGTGGGCCATAGGCGAGATCTGGCTGAGCACGGTGTACAACCGCGCGCACCCCCGCCGCGACGAGCTGTCCGACGAGCATCAGGCGACGGCCATCCGTTTCACGTTCTTCGTGCTTGTGGTGGCGCTGGTGGTGTTGGGCTTCGCGGGCATGATCGTCACACTGTTCAGGCATGCGCCGTTCACCGTTCCCGCCATGGCGTTGCCGACGTTGGGCATGCTGGCGCTGGCCATCGCCGACGCCGCTACCTGTGGCTTGAGCATGAGGGCGGGGACACCGATGAAGACTAGTTTGAAGTTCAAACGTATGGAACGCGGCTTGAAACAGGCCGATCTTGCCGACTTGGTGAACGTGCGCCGCGAGACGATAGGACGCCTCGAACAGGGGCAGTATTGCCCGTCGCTACGCCTTGCCATGGATCTTGCAAAAGCGCTTGATACCACGGTTGAAGACCTGTTCAGTTTTGACGACGAAGAGTGACGCTTCGGCGTGTTGCGTTTGTAAATTCTTATCAAAATGGCGATTTTCCAACGAAAAATCGCCATTTTTCATATTCGGGGGCATGTGCGAACGTCGTCACATGGTGTGACAACGCCGTCACATATGTGCGATTCACCTCACATCCCCCGAGAGCGCGGTTCTCAACGGGGGCGTATAGTCAAGGTCGTAGCGGGAAACCACTACGGCAAACCGCTGAAATGTACGTTTTATTTAGAGAGGAATCACGATTATGAAGAAGAAGATCGTCGCAATTCTCGCCACCATCGCCGCCGTGTTCGGCTTTGGCTTTGCCGCTAACACCGCTATGGCTTATGGCGCGACCGGCACCGTTTCCGGCAACGTCGCCACCTTCACGTTTACGGGACTGACTCCGGGCCAGCGCTACGTGGTGTCCTACGATGACACCACCGTCGAGAACGTCACCCTGGCTGCCACCAAGTACTCCAACGTTAAAGAGGCACACGAGGACGGCACCCTGACCGCCACCTACACCTTCAAGTCTGGCTTTGCTGGCACCATCGCATCTTCATCTACGCAGTCGATGGGGCAGGCAAGCCGACCGGCGCCGCTCTCGCTTCCGCTTCCGTGACCGTCGCCGCTACCGGCGAAGGCACCGCCAAGAAGAACGAGACCGCTTCCACCGGTGCTGCTATCGCTCCGTACGTTGTGGCCGTCGTGCTGCTGGCTGCCGCTGGCATCTCCCTGGTTGCCGTTCGCAAGAGCTCTGCTCGCTGAACAATAACCAAGTAGATACACACCATATCTATGTTTCATGAAGGGGCTTGGGTTTTCCCAAGTCCCTTCATTTATTCGAAAACAAGCATCGTAAAACCGATTGTTTTCTTTTTTCAGGAAGAGATCATGAAAGTCCTGTTTATCTGCACCGGTAATATCTGCCGCTCTCCTATGGGAGAACTGCTCCTCCCCCAATTCATGCCCGATCTTGAATCCGACAGTGCGGGCACACGCGGGCTCGTTGCGCACGAAATCGCACCGAACAGCAAAAGGCTGCTCGACCAGCATGGCATCGATTCCAGCAGCTTCCGCGCGAAACGAGTCACCCCGCAAATCGCGCAGGGCAGTGATCTCATCCTCTGCTTCGAACACGAGCAGCGCAAGGAAATCGCGGTGATTGCACCAACCGCGGCCCGCAAAACCTTCCTCATCAACGATTTCGCCAACATGTGCGTCTACTGCAAGGAACAGGTACATGGGGGGTAATACCCGGCAGGAAAAACTCGAATCGGTAATCGACAACGCAAGCATGATCCGACCGATGATCCCCGATACCAACAATGTGGAGGATCCGATCGGCAAGGACTTCGCCGTATATCAGGCAGCGTACAACGAAATCTGCAAGGCTTTGCAGACCATAGCAAGCGCCACTGCCTGAAAACGTTGAAATCTCAACGAACCAAGCTAGAAAGGGTGCCCAACTCCCTCCATGGGGGTGCTCTTTGCTAGTATGGAACCTGATCAATATGATGTGACAAATGTCGAGGGGAAACATGGCTGCAGCAGAAAGCAACGTGCCAGCAACCAATCAGGTGGTCGTCGAATCCAATGATACGGAAGACGACGGCATCACCTTGATGGATTTGTTCCGTATAGTCCATAAGCATCTTCTGGTGGGCATCATCACGTTCGTGGTGGTTTTCGCAGCGGTGTGCGCATACACATTCCTGGCACCCCCGAAGTATTCCGCGACCGCGCAGGTGTTCGCCACCTACAGTGATTCGTCGGTGCAAGACAACAATATTTCCAACATCAACAGCGCCAGCACGTATATCACCAACCAGATTCAGTCGTATCCGACGCTGGCCACCACGGAATCCGTGCTGAAGCCGGTTATCGACGATCTTGGCCTCGACACCACCGTCGCGAATCTGGCCGGGCAGCTGACCGTCACGAACCCGACGAACACCGCGTTCGTGAACATCACCGCCGAAACGGGAGACGCGAAGCAGGCTTCCGACATTGCCAACAGCGTGGCGGAATCCCTGAGCAATGTGGTGGAGAAGTCGCTGTATGCCTCCGGCAAGGAGTCGCCGGTGAAGCTTTCCGTGGTGCAGCGCGCTGCGGAGCCGATCTCCCCCAGCTCCCCGAAGGTGGCATTGTACTTGGCCGTCGGCTTGGTGGCAGGCTGATTCTCGGCGTGTTCGCACCCTGATCCGCGATCTTATGGCAACCCGCGTGGAGGAAGCCAGCGATCTGCAAGACATTATCAACGCGCCGATCATGGGCCGCATCCCCACCGACGAAAGCCTGCAGAGCAACAAGCCGATCATCGTGTCGAACCCGGCCGGCCGTATCGCTGAGGAATTCCGCCGTATTCGCACCAACCTTTCCTTCACATCGAAGGTTGAAGCAGCGATGCGCGCATGATCGTCATCTCCTCCGTCGGACCTTCCGAAGGTAAGACCACTGTTTCCGTGAACGTGGCGGCCGCCCTTGCCGAAAACGGCGCCAAAGTGCTGCTGATCGACGCGATTTGCGTCACCCGTCCGTAGCCGAACGACTTAGCCTGGAAGGCGGCGCCGGCCTAACGCACGTGCTTTCCGGCCAGGCCACCGTGAAGGATGTGGTGCAGCGCTATTGGAAGCCGAACCTGCATATTCTGCCGGCTGGTCCGAAGCCGCCGAACGCTTCCATGCTGCTGAACTCGAAGACCATGACCGAATTGCTCGACGCGGCTTTGCAGACCTACGATTACGTGATCATCGACACTTCCCCGATGGTGGTGGCCAATGATGCCACTGTCTTCGGCTCGAAGAGCGACGGTATCGTGCTCGTTTCCGGTCGCGACGTGACCATGAAGCGCGATCTGAAAGACATCGCCGTGCAGCTTGACAACCTCAATGTGCCGGTGGTGGGCTTCGTATTCAACCTCGAAAAGGAACGCAAGTCTTCCACGAACGGCAATTACTACTATTACTACTATTACGACGAGGATGGCAAGAAGAGCAAGCACGCTCATAAGAACAGCCGCAAGAAGTCCAAGCACAACTAAGCTGCTGGGCTTCAGGGTTTCCGCCCTCTATCGCGAGTCGGAAACCAGTCTAAGTAACCGAAAAGGGGTTGCAGCAAATCGTTAAGATTCGCTGCAACCCCTTTTCCATGCCCAAATTTTTTGCCTTCAGCCGGCTGGCCCGCAACTTCGCATCAGCTGCGGAGGAGGATTTCCTCCAAGGCGCCGATCACCGCATCGGGCATGCCGGAGGTGACAAACAGCTCGTTGCTGAAACGGGGCGCGGTATCGAAGGTGCGCAGAGCCCCGAGCGCACGCACTCCTTGCTCACGAATCGCCTGCATCGCATGCTCTTTGGAAATGTACGGCATTTGCGCATGCAAGAGCACGTCAAGCACGTCCTGTTCGACTGAATTCTCAGCAATCTGCAGTCCGTCTGCAATCGTAACGTTCAAGCATGCAGTAGACGGCACGTCGCGCACAACGACCGACAGACTCAACGTCTGCTGATCGTATGTAATTTCTGCAGTATTGCAAGCTTTACCGCCAATTTCGATACGAACGTTCTGCGTGTCTGGCTGCGCAACTCCACGGAACACAATCTCCCAGTTACGCTGTGCCGGAATGGCTTCAGCACAGCCTTCCACCGGACTGATGGTGAACTGCGTGGCATTGTCCGTATTCTTCCAGTCAAGGCTCATGCGCGTATCGGCAACATGAATTTGGCCATCGCAAGACTCGGCAGATGCAGAACCGGAAGCAGCAGAGGCCACAGAACCATCGTCTTCCTTGAGTGTGAACGAACCGTTCGCACCGGGGAACACCAGCACCTGCAGGGACTCCGGATTGCCCAGATCATTCACCTTATTGCCCTCGCCAAGCTGCTGCAACGGCACGATACCGCCAGCCTTGGCAAACACCGGCATACGGTCGATCGCACGCCACACTTCCAAACGACGCCCGGACTCTCCTGCCGAAACGTAACGGCGACCATCGAAGAAGTCATACCATTCACCTTGCGGCAGCCATGCTTCCGTGCTACCCAGCTGCGCGGAATCGTCATTGTCAGAAACAATTGGTGCAACCAGCAGCTCAGTGCCGAAACGGAATTCATCCGGCACCTCGTACGCCTGCGGATTGTTCGGATCCGCCCAATACATCGGCTCCACCAATGGCATGCCCTCGAACGCGGCGCGATAGTTCATGGTGTACAGGTACGGCAGCATCATATGGCGCAGTCGCAGCGAACCCACCATGGAATCGCGCACTTCCGCGGAGAAGTTCCACGGCTCCTTGCCCATGAACTGCGAATTGCTGGAATGCAGGCGATTGATCGGGCTGAACGTGCCAAGCTGGTACCAACGGGCTTCCAAATGCTCGTTACGATAGCCACACATATGACCGCCAATATCGTGACTCCACCATCCGTAGCCGATATTCGACGCGGTAGCAGTGAAATACGGCTGGAACTGCAAGGATTCCCACGTAACAATGGTGTCTCCCGAGAAGCCGACCGGATAGCGGTGCGAACCCGGGCCAGCATACCGCGAGAAGGTGAGCGGCCAACGGTTGTTGCGTTCCGTGCAACTCACGTTGCGTTCGGATTGCTCGACATGCATTTCATGCTCATCGCGAGCGCCCGGCTCGGCGCACTTTTCGCATTCGCAGTTCTCATTTACATTGCGTTCGGAAGAAGTCTCGTAGCGCCCGGAATCCAGGTAGTGCAAGTGTTGAGCACCCACAGCGGGTCAAGTCCGGGCTGGCGAGTCACGCCGCCCTGCTGCCAGTCGAGCCACCAGAAGTCAACGCCTTCGGCTTCCATACGATGATGCATGTCGAAGTAGGCGCTTACGAAATCCGGATTCGTGAGGTCGAATTCCACTGCCTCTTCGGTTGCGGGATCGATGCCGACGCGCTTGGCCACCGCCTCATAGTCGTCTTCGAACGCGCGCACGCCGTCTCGCGGATGCACGTTCAACGTGGCTTTCAGGCCGCGCTCGTGCAAGTCGCGCAAGAACGCCTTATGGTCCGGGAACAGCTGCTTATCCCACGAATAGCCGGTCCAACCGGAACCGTATTTCGGATCGACATCGTCCACGCGGTGCCAGTCCATGTCGATCACGGACGTGGTGAATGGAATGCCTTCGCGCTTGAACCGGTCCATGAGCTGCAGGTATTCGTCTTGCGTGTAGCGGTAGTAGCGGCTCCACCAGTTGCCGAGTGCGAAGCGCGGCAGCAGAGGCGTTGGTCCGGCCAGCTTGTAGAAGTCTTGCACCGCTTCGGTGTAGCGGCGGCCATAGCCGAAGAAGTAGAAGTCGGTTTCCGCGTGATCGCGTGGCATAACCCAAGCCCCCAGCGGATTCGGTTTGCCGTTCACTTCGTATGCTTCCACGATCACGTTCGCGGCGGAATCGTCGAGTACCGCCCATCCGTCTCGCGAAATCACACCATCGTCCAGAGGAATTTCGCCGTTCGCCTCGTCGAGCGTGCGCGCGGTGCCTTTAAGATTATGCTTCGGTTCGTCGCCGTAATGCCACGTATTGAACTGGGTGTCGGCCACGCCCTTGACGACTACGCTCAAGCCTTCTTTGCTGAATGGCTTGCCATCGTACGTCACATACAGCGCGGGGGTGTCAACAATGAGCAGTCCATCGCGATGCGTCACCGTGAATTGCGGGTCGGCGCCAAAATCGCGGTTGACCACCATTTGCGTGAGATTGTCCTCAAATTCGCCGGAATCAGACCATTCGAAACGGATCAGCGATTCCGTTAGAATGCCAATCCTCCAATGATCCCCTTGTAAAACCGACGATTCTCGCATTTTCGGACGTGCCTTGCGCACATAGTCGACGAATACCGTGCCGGTTGCGTTATCTAATGCGTTGTTTGCCATGCTACTCCTGCCTTACTTGCCACTGCCCGTCGCAATACCTGCGATGAACTGCTTCTGGAAATCATATACACAATGATCACTGGAACAATTGCCAACGAAGTCGCTGCGAACAATCCGCCGTAATCGGTGCCGTATTGTCCGTTGAAGGCCTTCAGACCGACAGCGAGCAGCTGCTTGTTTTCGTCAGTGATCATCAAGAATGGCCACAGGTAGTCTTCCCAATTCCACAGGAAGGTGAAGATGGCGAGCGCCGCGATGGTGTTATGGCTCATTGGCAGAATGATGCTATGGAAGATTCTGGTTTCGGATGCGCCATCGAGTTTCGCCGCTTCAATGAGTTCGTCAGAAATTCCCGAGATGGATTGGCGGAACAGGAAGATACCGAATGCGCTGATCATGCCAGGAAGCACGAGCGACGTGTAGGTGTCTTGCAGACCCCAGTTGGTGAACATTTCGTATTGCGGAATGATGGTCACTGCCCAAGGAATCATCATGGTGCTCATAACGATGCCGAAAAGCAGGTTGCGACCACGGAATCGCATTTTAGAGAACACGTAACCAAGCACTGCACTTGTGTAGATTGCAATACCGGTTTTCAGTACTGCTACGATCAGCGAGTTTGCGAACAATCGCAAGAAATTGAACTTTTCTTGGATGCTCACATAATTGTCAATCGTGGATGGCTTAGGGAATAATCCTCCGGTCACTTTGACGATTTCGCTATTTGGCGCGAATGATGAAATGAACATCCAAACAAATGGAACAATGGTGATGATGGCGGCGATGAAGAGCAGAATCGTAAGAATGATGCCGCCAATTTTACGTGATTTCATGCCAGTTCCTCCGAATCTCCAGAAACCTTGAACATGATGAGGGTGAGCACACCAGTGAACAGGAAGAGCACAACTGCCTGAGCTGACGCGACGCCGAAGTTGTATTTCTGGAATGCCTGATCAAAGATGAGATAGCTGATGGTGTAGGTTGACGTGCCCGGACCGCCTTCGGTCATGACGAGAATCTGCACGTATGCCTGCAGGTAGCTGATCAGTGACGTGATGACAATGAACAAGGTGTTGATTTAAGCAACGGCAGGGTGATTTTGAAGAAAATCTGCACTGAGTTGGCACCGTCGATGGCGGCCGCCTCGTACACGTCTCGAGGAAGATTCATGAGACCGGCCAAATATAGAACGGTCGCGTAGCCGAAATCCTTCCAAATGGTCATGATGATGACTGCGGCATGGCCCATTTGGTGTCGTGCAGCCAGTTGATGTCGAGTCCTGTGATTTTGTTTACCATGCCGAACTGCGGGTCGAACATCCACATCCACACGAAAGAAACTGCCACGAGCGGAGTGATAGTCGGCATGTAGAACAGACCTCGGAGGGTGTCTTTGCATTTGACGAGTTTGGCGCTGAGCAGCAGGGCCAAGCCGAGACCAAGCACAATGCGGAAGAGTGTGGAAACACCTGCGAATACCGCCGTGTTCCCCATGGAAGTCCAGAAAAGTTTGTCTGTGAGGATCTGTTTGAAGTTGTCGAGTCCGACCCAATCATAAGTGCCAATCAGAGGATTCCAGTTATGCAAACTGCCCGCGAAGGCTTTAAAAATTGGGTAGGCCAGGAAAATGGCGAAATAGACCACCAAGAAGACAACAGCCATGTTGCGTAGGGTGAAAATTCTCGATACCAGAGATTCACCATTTTTGTTTTTCATTGAATCTCGCCTCTCTGTGAGCCGATTCGACCGTTTTGTTACGCAATACAGAGTGTCAGATCGAATCGAATAAGAAGATTGAACGTATCTCGTAGATAAAAGGCAGCCGCGGCGCGGAAGAAGAATCGTACCGCGACTGCCCGGATTGGAAAAGGGATTGGAAAGGATATATCGGTATTACTTATGTTCGTCGAAGTAAGCGTACTTGCTTTCCATTGACGTGAAGTCAGAGCTCTTCATGTCGGTATCCATCTGACCCTGGGCCTCCTTGAGAGCCTTATCGATGGACATGCCGTTCTGGAAGACGTTCTGGAAAGCAGTGGTGCCGCTGGATTCAACGGTGGATGGTGCCGGTCCCGGCCAGATCAGTCGGTCTACGCGTGGCTGGATGGCGGCCATGACCGGCTTGGAGAGAATGTCCTTGTCGTTCTGCAGCGAGGTCTTGGCTGGGAAGGAGTTCAGTTCGGATACCGCTTCACGAATGTAATCATCGTTGGCGAGCAGGTACTTGATGAAGTCCTGGGCAACGGCCTGCCGCTCCTTGCTCTGGTTCTTGTTGACGCCCGGAGTGGATTCGCCGTTGTAACGGTCGTATGCAAACGGAGTGTCTTCGGAGAAGGTTGGGGTGGCGAACACGCCGTAGTCAATATCTGGATACTTTTCTTTCAGCGTGCCTTCATGTGGCCCCAAGCGTAGATCATCGCAGACTGGCCGTTACCGAAGCTTTGGGTGTAATCGTTGCCGAAGTCAACGGATCCGACCTTGTACTTGTCATACAAATCCTTGAGGAACTGCATGTTTTCTTTGGTCACATCGTTGTTGTAGTTGGCTTTCTTGCCATCTTCGCTGAAGAGCAGTTCACCCTTCTGATAATTCAGACCTTGATAGATGGCGCTGTAGGCGTCGCCGTTGAAGTTGAAGCGGCCTGCGTCATCTTGCTGCCGTCGGTTTTGGTGAGCTTTTGGGCGACCTGGATGAATTCGTCCCATGTGGTCGGAATGTCGGCGTCGGTGAGGCCCGCTTCGCTCCACAATGTCTTGTTGTAGTAGATGTTGCCGGTGTTGATCACGGAGTCGATGTACTTGACTTTGCCGTTCTCATCTTCATGTACGGATGCGGTGGAGTAGTCGGATTCCAAAGACTTGGTGTCGATATCGTAATCCGCTGCGTATGGACGAATCAACGCATCGTAAGAGTTGTGGATGTTGAAAACGGCCGGACCGTTTTTGCCTTTCAGAGCCAACGGCAGCTTGGTCCAATAATCATCCCATGAAACATTCACCGTTTTGATGGTGACGTTCGGATACGTCTTCGTGTAGGACTCAATCATCTTGTAGACAGGATCCGTGCCCTTGCTGCCCCAGCTCCAGTACTCGAGCTGGATTGGCTTGCCGTCGTTCACGAGATGATTGGGGTCGTAGGTGATGGTGTTGCCGATAACGTCAAGCCCTTTGTCGGCTTTCGTATCGGTTGTGCCGGACGCGGCATTGCTGTTCCCGCACGCAGCCAAGCCGACGATGCTCAAGGCCGCCACTGCCACTGCGATACCTTTGTTGATTTTCATATCTCTCCTTACGTCCTCGTAAGCCTTCATCCGCCCCTTGCGGACAAGCAATAGCATACGACAAGGGTTTCATATTGGCAATTCAAGGTTTTTTGAAATGTAAACGGTTTCATTTGAAACCCGTTTCATCTCACCGCTGTGAGCGTGCACATATTGTTTTCATACGGCGTGTCATATCGCAACCCTTTTCATTCATCTTTCAACTTTGTAGCCATGCGGACGGTAATGATGGTAGGCTGAAACAAACAGTGGAAAACTTTCGGAGGCACCATGAAAGCGAGCATCGGCGATGTGGCACTGAAGGCAGGCGTATCGAACGCTACAGTCTCACGCACTTTCGCACACCCTGAACAGGTGTCAGAGGCAACACGGTTGAAAGTGCAGGCCGCAGCCGATGCGTTGAATTTCAGCGTTTCCAGATCGGCAGGAATTCTTAAATCCGGTAGAACCTATCGCATAGCATTATTGGTCGGCAGCGGCGTCATCGAATGGTTCACCGCCGAAATCATTGCCGGACTTAACGATGTTTTGCGTGACGCCGGGTACGATCTGGTCATCTACCCCATCGAGGGGTCGGAGGCGCGTGACGCATTCTTCGAGGAACTTCCCGTACGCAGCAACGCCGATGCCGTATTCGTTTCCTCATTTGGCATCAGCCCCGACGAGGTCAAACGTCTCGGAACCGCAAAAATTCCGATTATCGGTATCAATACCACCAGCGAAGGATTCGATGCAACTGTCGGTATCAACGACAAAGAAGGCATCAAACTCATCGTTCGGCATCTCGCCAAGCTGGGACATCGTAACCTGCTGTATTTATATGAAAGCTTTTCCTCCACATTGGGATTCAGCTCATTTAACCGTATTTCCGGATTCCAGGAAGCCTGCGATGCAATTGACGGACTGACCGCCCGCACACTGGCAGTGCAAAAAAGGCGACAGCATTCTAGATGCGGCAATTTCCGAGATCATGGCGCAAGACAACCCACCCACCGCATTGTGTTTTCATCAGGACTCACAGGCAATTCCATTGTTCTTCCGCCTTCAACGCAGCGGCCTTTCCGTGCCTGGAGATATTTCCGTAACCGGATTTGACGACAGCACCTTCGCCAAAGAAGCTGAGCTAACCACCGTTCGACAGCGCCCATACGACATGGCCGTCGATGCGGCACAAAAGGCTCTGGCACTCATCGAAGGACAACCCATCGAGGAACCATTCGAGACATTCCCCGTTCAGCTGCAAGTACGAAACTCAACCGCAAAACCACGCACCGCTCCCCTGCTGTAGGCCGCAGCGTGTACTCGCGTGAAATCACTTCGCGTAATACCCCACGCCAACCGGTCTATCTGCGTTATGTATGGCAGATTTTGCTTTTCGTACGGAAACATCTCGCTTATATATGGCACGTCGCCTGCGAAAACAGCCACTTCGGGGGTACGTTTTTGAGGTTTTCGCCGCATGTGTCTGCCATATGTAAGTGAGATGTCTCCGGTCAGGCCCCCGAATCTGCCATACATAGACGAGATGCGAGCCGCAGACAAGCCTCTTCGTCTTACCCCGGCGTTCAATGTGCTTTTCTTACGGCGTTCAATGTACTTTTCTTCACACGCATGTACGTTTAATCGCCTCAAGCACCGATGCGAATCAAACTCACCAATGTTCGCACCGTCAACGGCATACGCCAAGACAGCAACGCGACTTAACCCAAACCGCCAACATCAGTAGTTTGGTAGATACTCGCGCGCATAGCCGTCCACACCTCCATTGGACGAGAGGAAACGTGGAATAGAGTCATTGCCTTTTGTCGACCATCATGACGACGCGCGCAAACAGATAACGCTAAACTTGTCTCATGTTGATTATTTGCTTAACCTAGCGAAGCGACGAAGCAAGAGCAGGTGATATATGGTAACAATTTCTGACGTGGCGCACGCAGCCGGTGTTTCCAAGGCAACAGTCTCGTATGTACTATCGGGAGATCCTCGAATCACCCAAGCTACAACACTTAAGGTGCAACATGCGATTGACGAATTAGGCTATACGGTGAACCATGCAGCCCGCGCACTATCCGTAAGAAAAACCAAAACAATAGGTGTGGTCTCCCCCGCCTTTCACGGCAACTATCTGTCAGCCCTCTTTGGGCTGTACGTGTACCTGCTATCCGAAGAAGCGACAAAGAGAGGATACGACACCCTACTCATTGGCGAGAACGACGGCTTCGAGGCAATGCATGAAGCATGGTCGTCAAAGAAAGTGGATGGTTCATCCTGATGGACGTCAAAGATGAGGATCCACGAGTCAGCTATGCCGCAAAAGAGCACATTCCGACCGTTGCATTCGGCTCGCCAAAGAACTCACACGGTTTGGATACAGTGGATTCCGATTTCGCCAAGGCTGCATCATCAATCTTGAATTTCTTAGCCTCTGAAGGGCATAAAGAGGTGATTCTTATTCCATGGTCACACACAATATTTGATCAGGGTCTTGGCTACGCTTGGCGCTTTCTGGATTCAGCGATAGAGACCGCCAAACGTCTTGACCTGAAAATGCATGTCGAATATCCGAAAGACGACGATTCGGATCCTTCGCCCCTCATTGAGCATGCACTAGATACGCACACCAAAGCGACCGCTCTGATACTTCACAACGAGCCAGCAACAATCGTTGCCCCTCAGGTCTTGGCACGCAGGAACCTCCGAACACCGGATAACTTGCAGGTCGTAACCGTCTTCCCGAAACAGCTAGCAACATCAATGAAGATATCGTTCCCTGCAGTGCGCCCGGACATTACGCAACTATCAGAAGCCGCCGTGGGAACCCTTTTGCGTCGAATAAACAATCCGAAAGCCCCGACGGTCACCCGCTATCTTGATTATCCACTCACCCAAGAGCCCGAGTAACATCGCAGCTACGTAGATTACGCGCAGAAAACAACCACGAGATTCTACATTAGTTAAGTTCGTCGATTTGACTTTTCAAAGATCAGGGTTTATTACTTAACTTGTTTAACCGGTTCAACAGTTTGGGATTAAAACTTCCCAAACGCAATAAATTAATCATTCAGCGCATAGGTGCGCTGTTAATGAAAGGAAATACCAAATGATCGGTTCAAATATGAAGCGCGTGATAGCTTTAATCGCCGCAAGTGCCGCGGCAGTCAGTCTCGCCGCTTGCGGTAGCAACTCGAGTCAAGATTCCAAAACAATCGAATTCTGGGACCCATACCCTCAGAAGAACGATAGCAGCACATGGGCGAAATACGTTACCAATTGTGCTCCTGAGGGATATAACGTAAAACGCATCGGCTATGCGCAGTCAGACCTATTAAACAATCTCACAACAGCTGTCAAGGCCGGCAACGCACCCCAGATCGCCCTGATCGATAACCCAAAGATGCCTACCGCTGTCGACGCAGGACTTGTTACGGATATCGAGGCAGCGGGAGTCGACGTTTCAGGATTCGACAAGAATATCGAAGGTCCCGGCATCATCGACGGCGTACAATATGGGGTTTCTTACGGCACTAACGCATTGGGTTTGTATTACAACCCCGATGTCCTCAATAAGGCCGGCGTCGACCCGGAATCGATCACCGATTGGGATTCGCTCAACAGTGCCATCGAAAAAGTAGTAAACGCAGGATATAAGGGCATCACGTTCTCCGGCATTTCCGGCGAAGAAGGAACATTCCAGTTCCTCCCCTGGTTCTGGGGAGCCGGCGGTCAATTGAAGGACGCTTCAGGTTCCAGTGCCGAGCAGGATGCGCTTGATCTGGTATCCGACTGGGTCCAAAAAGGTTGGGCTCCGAAATCGGTCGCAACGGACAACCAATCTGCTGCGTGGGATCTATTCCTTGGCGGCGATTACGGCTTCTCCGAAAATGGTTCATGGCAGATGGAGTCAGCCACCGAGAAAGGCTACAAGATGATTTCCATTCCAGCCAAAGATGGCGGAGTAGCCCCGGTTCCAAGCGGTGGCGAGTTCATTACCATTCCAACCCAGAAAACCAAAGACAGTGACAAGATGAAAGCAACCGCGGAGGTCATTCAGTGCCTCATTGACGGAGATAATCTCAAGAAGACCAATGATGAGATGGTTTATCTTGCCGCCAAAAGTGACGTCCGCAAGCAGCAGGTGGAAGAGAACAGTGCCTGGGCACCTTGGTTGACGCCGTAGAAAATGCTGAAGGCCGTACCACTGACGTTGGTCTGGAATACGAAGACATTTCTGCACAGCTTTCTGAAGATCTACAGGCTGCCTTGAATAAGGCTGATTCGCGGTCTCATATTTTTCTGGGGCATCTGCCCGCCATTCATTGCGATATTCAGACGCCCCATTCCATCTTTTCCATCAACAGGCAGGTGAACTATGTCTCAAACAATCACCGCAGATAAACCAAGGCGAATCAAGCCAACCACATTGGCCGCCATTGGTTTCGCGGCCCCGCTGATTATTTACATGCTTATCTTCTACGTTTGGCCTCTGATTCAGAATATTTCCATGAGTATGCACCGCTACACACGTCGCACTTTTGTGACCGGCGATGCCCCTTGGTCTGGATTCGATATCTATAAGGAAATATTAAGCAATCAACAGTTCTGGACCATTCTCGGACAGACTTTGATTTTCGTCTTCGCTTCTATCGTTTTCCAATACTCTATCGGCTTGGCATTGGCGGTTTTCTTCAATCAGAATTTCAAACTTTCCGCGGCTTTGCGCGGCGCATTCCTTGTACCATGGCTACTTCCGCCAATGATTTCCGGTACGATCTGGCAATGGATGATGGACGCGACAGCGGTGTTATTAATAATTTCCTCAAACTATTTGGTTTGGACCCGGTTTGGTGGCTGCAAGCCGATCATTCCTTGTGGGCGGTTATCATTGCCAATATTTGGCTTGGTATTCCTTTCAACCTCGTAATTCTGTATTCGGGCTTGCAAAACATCAATGGCGACTTGTATGAAGCCGCCGCGTTGGATGGTTGCAATGCTTGGCAGCGCTTCTGGAAGATTACTTTCCCGTTGCTCAAGCCGGTATCGATGATCACGCTCCTGCTAGGTTTCGTCTACACGTTACGAACAGTAGACATCATCTGGATTATGACCAAGGGCACTGGATCTTCGAGAACCTTGGCAACTTGGGCTTATGAGATGGCTTTCGGAAAGGGCACATCAGCAACCATCCGGTATTCGGAAGCATCCGTTGTGGGCACGATTCTCATTGTTGTAGCACTGATTTTCGCTCTGATTTACCTGTGGGCCCAGCGGAATGAAGAGAAGAGGTAACTAAAATGAAACATCGTTCATCATGGTGGAAAACACTTATAGGCATCATTTTGACGCTGATTATGCTCTTCCCCGTATACTGGATGATCAACATATCATTCACGCAACGTCGCTCCATCCGTTCAGGTGATCTGTTCCCGAAAGATTTCACGCTCGACAATTATGCCTCTGCGTTAAGTTCACAGCTCCCCTACCTAGGAACGTCATTGCTAGTTGCCATAGGATGCGTGATCCTGACCCTAGCAATTGCATTACCTTCGTCATACGCCATTGTTTTCTTGGAGTTCAAAGGCTCAAAGTCCATGAACTTCCTGTTGATTGTTGCTCAGATGATTCCCGCGGTCGTTATGTCTCTAGGCTTCTACCAGATCTACGATGACATCGGTCTTCTCGACAGTATTCCGGGACTTATCGTTGCCGACTCCACTTTGTCGGTACCGTTCGCAGTGATTCTGATGACGGGATTTATGTCCGGTATGCCACGCTCGTTGGTGGAGGCAGCGCAAATCGACGGAGCATCGCAGTGGGGTGTTTTTACCAAAATCGTGATTCCACTCTCCCGTAATACCATTGTCACGACTTCGCTGTTCGCTTTCCTCTGGGCATGGTCAGATTTCATGTTTGCTTCGACCCTCGATTCCGGTGGCGGCAAGATGAGGCCAATCACCATGGTCTATATGACTTTATCGGTTCACAGAACCAAGAATGGGGGCCAATGATGGCCACCGCAGTATTGGCCTCAGTACCAACAGCGCTATTACTAATTTTCGCACAGAAATACGTTGCCGCCGGCGTAACAGCCGGAGCGGTGAAAGACTGATCCAACCCTTAAGTACATAATTAACAAGGACCAACTATGAGTGAACTAACTTTTGCTATCGATGGAGATGCACTGTTGTGGACTGGTGACGGCGAATATCTTCGCATCGAACCATGGGGAAAGAATTCAGTCCGCGTCCGTGCCTCGAAAATGCATGAGATACAGGAACAAGACGGAGCTTTGCTGCCACAAAACAACCAGCCTCAGGCAGCCACAACTATGGCATCACCATTGACAAGCCCAGTAGAACCGCCGAATTACGCAATGGCGATATTGTAGTTCAAGCGAAAGCATCCTGCGGCCTGTACTCCGGATCAGGATATGAAGAGCCACGCTGTTTACTGAGCTTCTATAAGGCAGACGGCACACCGCTCATTCAGGAAATACCATCTGGCGGATCACTAAATCTTCGAGCGCGATGGTTCAAACCGATCACCGGAGGCGACTATTCCATCGTTGCTTCCTTTACCACACCGGAAAATGAGAAACTATATGGTATGGGCGAGTACCAACAGAACATCCTCAATCTGAAAGGTTGTACCCTCGAACTCGCGCATCGCAATTCACAGGCATCTATTCCTTTCGTGGTTTCCAGCGCCGGATATGGCTTCCTGTGGAATAACCCGGCACTTGGAAACGTTACGTTCGGCAAGAACGTACGGAATGGCGAGCTGAATCAGCCAAGCAGATTGACTACTGGATTACCACAGGCGATACACCTTCTTCGATAATGAAGCATTACGCCGACGCCACAGGGCACGCTCCTCACATGCCTGAATGGGGACTGGGATTCTGGCAGTGCAAGCTTAGATATTGGAATCAACGTCAGCTCCTAGACGTCGCCCATGGGTTTAAACAGCGTAATATTCCATTGGATCTCATCGTTGTAGATTTCTTCCACTGGCCGCATATGGGTGACTTCCGTTTTGAGAATGAATTCTGGCCAGATCCCAAAGCTATGGCGGACGAGCTGCACAGCATGGGAGTGAAACTCATGGTATCTGTGTGGCCCCAGGTCGCGCTCGCCTCAGAGAATTATGTTGAGATGAAGTCAAAGAACCTTCTCGTGCGTGCAGATAAGGGTGAAGACGTCGGCATGATGTTCGAAGGTCCCAGCCAGTTCTATGACGCCACCAATCCAAAAGCTCGCGAATATGTTTGGGAGAAGTGCCGAACAAATTATGCCGAGCTTGGGGTTGATGCATTCTGGCTCGATGAAGCGGAACCTGAATACGGCACGTACGATTTCGACAACTATCGATATTACGCCGGCCCAAACCAGCAGGTGGCAAACATCTACCCAAGAGACTATAACAAAGGCTTCTACGAGGGACAACAAACCATAGGAAGGGATGGTGACATCGTCAACCTCACCCGTTGCGCTTGGGCTGGTTCGCAACGCTATGGTTCTCTTGTTTGGTCTGGAGACGTTGGTTCGACCTTCGCCGACCTTCGTGCCCAGATTACCTGCGCCATCCACATGGGCATGGCCGGTATTCCTTGGTTCACCACCGATATGGGCGGTTTCCATGATGGGATAATTGATTCGGACGATTTCAAGGAGTTGTTGGCCCGCTGGTGCGCGTTCTCATGCTTCCTACCGGTCATGCGCAACCATGGCGACCGTAGTCTGCATACGACAACCGGCAAGGAGACCATCACCAATTCGGCCGGAGACCACCGTTCGCCAAGTGGCGCCGACAATGAGCCTTGGAGTTATGGCCCCGAGACGGAGCAGATCTTCCGAAGTTCATTGCCATTCGCGAGAAAATGCGCCCTTACACTCGGGAATTGTTCGAATCAGCACATACCGATGGCCAGCCTTTGGTCCGTGGGCTCTTCTACGAGTTCCCTCAAGACGAATCGGTGTCTGATATCGCCGATGAATACATGTTCGGCCCTGATATCCTAGTGGCCCCCGTAATTGAGGCCGGAGCCAGATCGCGTGAGGTGACGCTTCCCGGAAACGCTAGCATCACATGGACGGATCTACGCACTGGCAAAGTGTATGGAGGGGGGCAAAAAATCACTGTCGACGCCGGAATAGACACGATTCCACCTTCGCACGCGACGGCCACGATCACGGACTGATCGGAATGCTATAAATTCCCGCACAACAAGTGTGGGGCGTCCGTTCCCAAGGCGAACGCCCCACACTCTGCGCATCTTTTCCATTTCAACCGGTCTATCTGCGGTATGTATGGCAGATTTGTAGCGGGCTTTCAATCAAACAGATGTTGGGCAGTTTTACATGGCACTTATCAAAGATCCTGTTTTCTGCCGCTCCATACTTAAGGAATTCAGCCAGAAAATACCGATCGCTTTTGCAGCCGCATCAATTAAGTGACTGCAAAAATCCATTCAATACGCTGCTGCCAGCAACACCTCGGAAAGCAAAGTCAAAATTTGACCAACATATTCGGAGGCATCGCCAAGCAATGCAACCGTATTAAAACTTGGTTCGATTAAGGTTCGATAAATCCGCCTCGCCATTTTTGCTTATGGCGAAGCAAAATACATCCTTCCCACATGGCTTTGCTGCTTTTTGTATCTTTTGTTGTTATCCGTTGCCACTTGTCGGCATCGGCACGGCATGTCAGTATCATGTGCGTATGAGACTTCTTGGTAATATTCTGTGGCTGATTTTGGGTGGACTGTTGCTCGCCGCCAGCTGGGCCATTATCGGTTTGGTGTTGTGCATCACCATTGTGGGCATTCCACTGGGTATTCAGGCGTTCAAGATGGCGGGGCTCACGTTGACCCCGTTTGGTAAGACCGTGGAGTATGGCGGCGGCGTGGGATCCGTGCTGATCAACATCATCTGGTTCGTACTGGCTGGTGTGTGGATGGCGATTGGCTATGTGGGTGCCGGGCTGCTCAATTGCATCACCATCATCGGTATTCCGTTCGGCATTCAATCATTCAAGATGGCCAAGCTGGCCTTGTGGCCGTTCGGCTCGCAGATTCGCGGGTAATGGTTGGCGTTTTTGAATGCTGGCACCCACATACGTTCCCCGCTTGCCTACGGTGACATGCGGTGCGTCACGTCTGCCGAACGATACGCTGCTGATGCCGTCTTTACCGAGATTGATACGCACGCCTTCGCCCAAGCCGACGCCCTTTACGAACTCGGAACCTGTGGAACTCTCCTTTGACTACCATTCTCCCTGTCGATTATATGGAGGAGGCGAGAAACAAACCGAGAGTAGAAAAACAAGTCAATCATCTGCCGATTCGACCAATCGAATCGCAATCATGACCACACTTCGACAGAGTGAAATGAGATGAATCCTGTATGCACTCACCATATTTAGCGTTTTCGCCTTAGGTTAACCACTAGCAGTATGAAGTGTCTTTTATTGGACAAAAAGTTCTACCTTTGGTAGAATACTTGTTTGTTAAAAGCCACCAATGCCTCTCACTGAAGCACACTAGGGTGGCATTTTTCTTGCTCGAGGGGACTCCATGGCAAATTCGCATGACGGCAATGCTCAAGTTCTTTCCTACCCGCAGCACCCACCAAAGATTTTTCAGATCTGGCAGCCACTCTAATTAAGAACGGCCTGGGCGGAGTAGATGCCGAGACCCTTGAACGCCACCTCGAACAGATTGGCTATTTTCGTCTAAAAGGATACTGGTATCCGTTCCTTAGCCCATCTTCCTCATGCGACCACAAGCATGTCCTCCCATTCAGAGAGGGGACACAGTTCCAGCAAATCTGGTGCAGATATATATTCGATCAGGAACTGAGAACTCTCGTGTTCGACGGCATAATCACCTTTGAAATATATCTCAAAAGCTTTCTCGCACACGAGCTTTCCTTGTTTGGCGGCGAATTTGGATATACCACACCTGAAGGATTGCCTGAGCTTAGCTTTGATGATTATTTGGCATGCATTAACTCGTTAAGAGCATCGTTCACGAAATCCAATCTGCCATACCTTAAACATTTCAAAAGAACATATAAAGACCCATTGCCACCGTATTGGATGATAGTAGGATGCCTAAGCTACGGAACTCTGAAAGGTATTTCTATCAGGGATCCCCCGATTCTGTTAAAAGAAAGCTAGCAGCGAAGCTCATATTTTTAACCCAAATCCTAATCCCGCAGTACATGGAGACATCAAGATTCTCTCAAATTGGCTGGAAACGATTAGGCAAGTCCGCAACATGGTTGCACATCATGATCGTTTCTGGAACGAGACCAGTACCCGTATCGTTCCGAAGCTGCCTAAGCATCGGAGCGTTCACACGCCAATGAATGGTGGGGCAACGATTGGGACGCTTCAGAACAGACTCTACCGGCCCCGCCGCTTTCCTCACCATGGAAAACTACCTGCTGCAACAAATCGATGGCTCCGCATGGAAGAACAAATTCATCAGCCTCATGGACCGCTATCCGGAAATTCCTGCAACGGAAATGGGATTCCCCGAGGATTGGCGATCACTCGCATTGTGGTCATGACGACAGACGCGCACCATGATAACGTCCGATGCTTGCGCACTTTGGGTTTTCAGGCCTGACGTGAAAGGCATGGCCCCGCGTCCTGCGTACGGTTTCTTCATTCGCCAAAACGAAAGAACCGCGATTGGAAACCAGGAGACGGAACCATGCCCGAGAACACCGTGCGGATCGACCGGCACATGCCCGGGACCAGGCTTAATCGGCTCGTCACGCAGGAGGATCCGCACGAACAACATGATCGAACGGCTGAACCGGGAGATCCGCCGCCGCACGCGCGTCGTCGGCAGCTTCCCGGACGGTAACAGCGCTGGTGCTCGTGCGTGCGCATACGGTACGTGACCGCGAACGAGTGGAGCTCGCGCCGCTACCTCGACATGTCCCGGCTTGGCGGCACGCTGGAGGAAGCGAACTGATCATCGTGCCATGGACGGCCATGATCCAAAGTGCGCAATCTTTCGAGCACTACCGTTCTCCGGATGCGACTGCCATACATAAGCGAGATAACTTCTGGTCAGACCTCCAAATCTGCCACATATAAGCGAGATACACACGAATCCGAGTTCTTTCAGCCTGATTATCAAGCCGGAGGCAATCTACTCCACCATACCGTTCACCCAGAATCCGTTTTGTGATCTTCACGAAGTTTCCGCACGACTTTCCCGTCCATGCATCTCTCGTCTCATGTCTGCACACAACCCGCGTTCCGTAGTCATCTTGAGAGATGTGCAGACATAAGCCCGCCCTTCCATTCGCAGAACCTGAGTTTCAGCCCAACAATTAGGGTGCAGTTCAAACCGAGAGCTGTCGGAGCCTAATCATTCCTGACGCATGGGATCCTTAAAAGTGCGTGCCTATCTTTCCACATAGCCAAGCTTTTGGCCTTGGCCGTTATTTCGGAGATATTTTCTTCTGACATATATTTTTTTAAGTGCCACAGTAGATACGACAACCTGACACGCTTGATGTCAACCGTTTTAGGCAGATGTTCGATTCGCCAAATGTAGTATGCAGACAAAGCATTGGGATTGGTCACGCATTCCTCATCGACAGCGATGAAATAGTCCTCAGAGCTCATGCTTGTCAACATTTCTTCCGGCACGAGCTTCATTGCATCTTCAATTGCTTCACCTAGAAAAGCAATAGCATCAATAAGTCTTTTCCTCTCGTACGAAGAAGCGATACAAGGCCATCCACTCATCCTTTTCGCATAGTATTTCGATATCCATTTATCCCAGATATTTCGAGATGAACGACCATTAAACCCTTTGCTGTAAAATTTATAGAAAACATCAGAAAAGAGATTCAAATCGTTTTCTCTATTATCTTTACTGATGATTTTCATAAATAAATTATCAAAAGAAGCACATTTAAGGCTTGCATCAGACATCACCATAACAGCGAATTCATACAGCTTCTTTTTAAACTTCTCTTCCGCTGATGGGATTTCTTTGGTCAAAGAAACAATAACCGAATACTTCATAACAAATCTACGTAAATTGGCGTTGGGATTACCCAACATAATTCGCCATGAAAGATCGCGCGTTTCGTCGTCGTTCAGAAGACCAAGAAGATTGTTATTCGCGTATTTTTATCAATTCTATAAAAATATCCCGCATAATACAGCAGTCCCATTTTGGCGCATAGTCTTGCATCAGCGCTTCCAGAAAGAAGAATATTCAATGCGCTATCCATCTCCTCAGGAAGCCCTTTTCCTATAACGCTCTTTCCATATACGCATTTGCATCGTTTAACCCAATAATCGACCATTTTATACGGCCAAGCACGCTTAACCGATTCCAGGGATTTATCAGCACATTCAAAATCCGGCGAATACTTTTTCATAATGTTTAGCGCGAAAACATTAGAAATTCGAAATTCATCCTCGCTATATTTGTAACCAAATGAACTTATCTGTTGACACAGGAGCTGAGAGAGAACACCAACACCCAACATCTCCCATTTTTCATCTTGAATCGCCTCGAAGATATTAGCCCTGCATTCCTCCAAATCCAAGGAATCAATCGACATAACCAAGGTTCCATCAATATGGAAACCTTTTTATTATCTTGGTCAATCTTAGATGAGAGAGCCTGACAAACTGAGCGTATTCTACTTATGTTATTCATGCAGAAGGGAGGAATAACACGTTCAATAACAGTTTCAAAATTGAGAGATTCAAAATCGTCATATCGTCTAGGAAGACGAAGAATAGCATCAATCGCAGCGTCGGGATCCGAAGCCAACAATAACGCCAATTCTTTCTCGCCTATTTCAGAAGCGCCAGATTCCACACTGACAAGCTTGTTTTTGTTCGCCAAAGATCCGGTGCCATGAATCGATTCATACAATGAGCGACCTTCCAGCCAATCAATTTTTCCCAACAAATAATAAAGGAATCTCTGGCACCCATCAATGCCGACCTTCCCTCCACTCTCTTTAAAATATTTCAGGAGTTCGTCATGTATTTCAGGTGAAAAATCATCAAAGATACTTGCAACATAATCAATCGTATCATCTCCATACAAATAGTAGTTTAAACAATCATTTTGAAGCATCCATCGAATCTTCCTATCTGGAATCCAGTCGGATTGCACCACGACATAAAGGGCAAGCCTCGTAAAAATGACGTGCCCATATCCTTGCCATCGTTCAATAAGCACATCTTTCGCATTATATGAACGTGCAACCTCCTTTAAAACTTTGATTACAAATTGAATTCCAGAATCCATATGAAATGAAAAATCATCCTTTTCCAAATCACGTATATCCGAAGACAAATAACCTTCCACAAGATCAGAGCCATAATAATCGTTCAATAAATCACTTGCTCCGCACATCGAATTTTCGAATTGCAACAATGTGTCATTTGAAGCGATGCATAGTCCGCAGATTTCTTCGAGATCGCCTTCATATCCACGCAATCCAGCGTCACATTTCACTTTTGCGCACGGTTTTTTCAGAGATTTTTCGTTCTTGATGGAACTCAAATCCTTGTAATCCAATACAAGGTATGGCTGCAAGAGCAATCGCCATCCAAGTGCAGTTTTTGGCATCCCCATTTCCCTATATGCCTTGGAATGATCAGCGAAACCGCACGTAATACCCGGTATAGACGTTCGCAGAACCGTTTCCAATGCCCTACACTTTTCCTCACCGACATGGCTAACCATTGAGGCTAGCTCTTCAAATATCGCTTTGGAAATACGCTGTTCGCAGTAAGCGAGATAATTGAGGATTATCTTATCCCCACCATCCTTGACGCAAAGCAGAGCAACCCATTCACATATTCTCCGTTCTGTTTTATTTTTGGGTTCTTCATCACTGAAAATCCAAGGAAACAGATTTTGCTCTCTAGCCCAAACCAACCAGTTCGCATCTCGTGCCAAACTTGCGAAATCATCGACAAAAGCCTCTTCTAGGAGCGATTCTTTGACATAGTCAATATCTGTTTTTCTGATAGGGATCCCTTTTTCCAGAATTGAACGGAATCGCGTTCTTCTCTCAAAAACAGAAGAACGCGCATTTTCATCCCATTGTTTTAGCGCCTTCGCTAGAGACGAATGCTCGCCTCCGACTACCGGATATGTGATGGTTTCGATGTGGAGTCTTTCGTATTTTTCTTTAACGTCTTCATTCAATTCACTATCGCCAACAAAGGCGTATCTCTTTTTGTCTCGTTCAGGCATTCCCAATGCCAGATATCGCATGATTGGATCATTAACGCTATATCCAATAAATAAAACAGTGTAATTCTGGAATAATTCCACGAGAAAATGGGCGGCCCAACCTTCCGTCAGATATGCTCGACCGAAATCTCTATCATCCAGAACTAAATATTTGGCGTCACCTTTGACGGATCCATGCAAATGTAGTAGACCTTGAAAATCATGCCCAGGTGGGAAAGCCGGCGCATAGTACTGACGCTCGATTTCAATCCCTTCTGTCTTCGCAGCACAGGCGAGAAAGTCGTCATAATTCGTTGTCACAACACGAGCCGGCGGCCGTGATCCAGCCAGGGACATAATGGCAGCATGTTCATCATTGAACTCAACCCCTTCTCCCCTAAAACGCTGTTTCACATATTCGTGCGCCGTTATGCCGTCGTCACTCAGCGAACCTATGAAGCCGTCAAGATGTTCGAGATCGCTCTTTTTAGGTTTTTCATAGCCTGCCTCCTTAGCCAATTCTTCGGCAAGCTGCCTGTATGACGGAAAATTGGTTGGCGGCGCCATGGAGCTCCAGCCCCGACGAAGAAGACCAGTTCTCCCCTGTTATGAGCTTCCATCAACTCATCAGGAATATTAACCCCATCTATGATTTCCATAGACACCCCTCAAATAGCATCCGCGCGAATCGTTTTCCGTTCCACCCCTGCAACAGAAACGTGTTGTTAAAGCCAGTATATTATCATCCATCCTCAGAAACAGCGGCACCATGTCAACCGCCAGTGCCACTAGCTAAGGATCCCGTTTACATCAATAACGGATTATTCAATCTTTAATTCGGGCTTATAGGAACTTTTGTGGTGCTTATGATCGAGGTCTGGCCTTGTACGAGTACGCGTGTCGGCATGTCTTTTCCCCGCGTGGAAATGATGCGCTCCCGGTGGTGGGCTGGATGGTGTGAGAAAGCCATCCAACAAAGCGAAAAAAATGCCCGGTATGCGGGCATGCGATGAAGAAGAACGGACGGACCGGCAAGGGCACGCAACGGTGGAGATGCCGGACCTGCCGGCTGAGCTCGACGATGCCGCAGCGCGGCCGCAGACGGCGCGGACGCTGGAGGAGTTCTTCTCATGGATTCCGGGG
>ENA-OUNI01000097-OUNI01000097.1-human-gut-metagenome-genome-assembly--contig:-NODE-97-length-34879-cov-2.949096_pt1 | contig 34879 bp, 35 predicted proteins | sample MGYA00242499_ERZ504580 | MGnify/ENA primary metagenome ERZ504580 (study PRJEB26092, sample SAMD00036315) | human gut metagenome | host: Homo sapiens | study: EMG produced TPA metagenomics assembly of... | reverse complement strand
CGACCCGGCCCAGAGTGTGGCAGACCGCGCCGGAGCCGCCGAGCTGGAAACACTGGTGCGCGGTCTGCGCGAGCCCTACGGCAGAATTGCCGTGCTGTACTTTCTGGAGCACAGGGAAACGGCGGAGATCGCTAAGCTGGTGGGCCGTCCGCCCGCGACGGTCAACAGCCAGCTGTGGCGCGCAAAGCTGCTGCTTCGCCAGCAGATCACCGAGAGGAGGCAGAAGGAATGAGCCTTTATTTTGATAACAACAAACTCTTTGACGCCGAAGGCCACCTGACCGACGAGGGGCTGTACGCCATTAAGGACGGCACGCTGGACGACCTCGGCGCACTGGAGGCCGCCGAGCATCTGAGCTTCTGCGACTACTGTCTGCTGCGCTACACGGCCATGATCGACGCCGCGCCCGACTGCATGAAGCAGCCGATGCGCGACCTGATCCCGCAGGTGCAGAGCCTTATGCGGCTGCGCAGCTTCCGCATTATGACAAACCGCTATGTCTCGGCGGCTGCCGCGGTGGTGCTGGGCTTTGTGATGTGGGGCGCGGTCAGCACCTTTGGCGTGCCCAATCCCGCCGCCCTGCTGCCGCAGCAGCCCGCGCCCGGCAGGAACGCTTCGGCACCAAATTCAACACCGCCGTCAACGGCTTCTACAAGAGCTTGGACGACACCTTTAAGAGCTTTACCCTGACCGCGGAAAACGGTCTGGACCAGATCAGAGCACAAAGCATCGGCGGCAGCACCGCCAAGGGGGAATAAACCATGAAAAAGAACGGCTTTCTGACCTTTATCTTCGCCTGTATCCCGGGCGCAGGGCAGATGTACTACGGCTATATGCAGCGCGGCCTGTCGATTGCGATGATGCTGATACTCTGTGTGATGGCGGCCACCGTCATTCAACCGCTGCTGTTCCTCTGCCTTGTCATCTGGATGTACAGCTTTTTTGACACCTATGACCTCATCCGCCACATGGCAGCCGGTGAGCCGAAGGAGGATTCCCTGCTGGTTCTGGGCAATTATGAGGAGATCAAAAAGCTGCTCCCCCAGCACAACAAGCTGATCGGCTGGGGTCTGGTCGGCATCGGCGTCTGGGCGCTGTATGACACATTCATCTCAAACTGGCTCTATACGCTGCTGTGCAATCTTGTTGGCAACGGCTACGCCTACGACATCATCACCGGCATACCGAATGTTGTCATTGCGGCACTGCTGATTTTCGCGGGCCTCAAGCTGCTGGGTCTGCACCCTGAAAAGAAAAACCGCGACGACGAGCTTCCGCCGTATCCGCATGAATAACGCTAAGCCTTCCCCCTTGGGGGAAGGTGGCGCCGCAGCGCCGGATGAGCAGCCTTACGGACGCTGCTCGTCCGCCTTTTGCCGCCGGGTAGGGGCGGGATATGTTCCGCCCGCCGCTGACCCGCCGCCGCTGTGCCCGCCATACACGCGTGGGCCGGGTATGCCCGGCCTCTATCACTCAATATAAATAGAATGAGGTAAAATCATGGATGAACAAACTACCCCGAAAAAGGTCCGCCGCGTCGGCAGCATTGCGTTTGCGCTGGTGCTGATTGCAGCCGGTGTTCTGCTGATCGTCTATCAGTTGTGCCGCAGTTCGACCTGCTGAAAATTCTGAAATTCTCCCGGTCATCCTCATTGCGCTGGGCATCGAGATGCTCGTCTACTGCGCCAGGCCCGACGTGAAGGTGAAATTTGACTGGCTCGCCATGCTGGGTACGGCGTTCACGCTCTGCATCGTCGGCACGGCGGCACTGCTGCCCCTGGCAATCAGCGAGTGGAACCCGGCCCGTGAGTACGCCCGGAACCGCATTGAATCGCAGAAAGCGGACGCGATGTACAGCGCCCTGACCGCCGACCCGGCACTGAAAGCCAAGCTGAACAGCCTGAATGTCGAGGCTCGGTTCTTCCACGAGGCCGACGGCGACTACACGCTGCAAAGCGGCGACGACTGCATCCTGTACGCCGCGCTGCAGGGCCCCTACGCCGATGCCGAGACGTTCGCCGCCGACTGTATGGCCGTTATGCAGCGGGCCGCAGACGACGGGCTCGGCTTTACATGCTACCACTTTAACGCCGATGAGGACACCGACGATGGCATCAGCTACTACCTGGACTGCGTCGCCTCCTACCCGGCGGGGCTGACCGCTGCCAGGTGGCCCAGCGCGTGCAGGCCAGCTACCACTATGACAATAACAGCTTCTCCAGTGAAGCAGACCGGGATGATTACATCCGCCGCCAGCTGCAGAATGAGATTTCCGACGAGTACGCCGACCGGCACGACGGTGCCTATCCCGACGAGAAATACCTGAGCGAGGAAACCGAGCGCCGCTTTGCCGAACGAACCGGCATGGCTACGCCTGAAAGCGCACAGGCATAAGCACGCATAAAAATTACCCGGAGCCCAACCAAACGGGCTCCGGGTCTGTTGTTATACGCTCTCGCCCTCGACCAGCTCAAAGGGCACGGTCTCGTGGCGGGCGGGGGCGTTTTCCTCTATGCAGCGCAGCAAAATGTCGGCGGCGCGCTCGGCAAGGACGGTGGTATTCTGCCGGATCGTCGTCAGCCGCGGCACGGTGTACCGCCCAAGCGCAATGCCGTCGTACCCGGCCACGGCAATGTCCTGCGGTACGCGCAGGCCGTGGTCCTGTATGGCCCGGATGGCTCCCACCGCCATCAGGTCCGACATGGCGAAAATCGCCGTAAGGCCGGGGCAGTGGGCCAGCAGGTGCTCGGCAGCTGCATAGCCGCCCTGCATCGAGAAGTCCGCAAGCCGGTACTGCCGGTCAAAGTCGAACGGCACGCCGAGCCGCTGCAGGGCATCCAGACAGCCGTCCAGCCGCTGCTGGCTCGGGCGGGAGGTTTCGGGCCTGTCGCCGATGATGCCGATGACACGGTGGTCTTTGGCATATAACTGCTCGATCATCACGGCAGCGGCAGCGCGGTCATCCACGCTGACGCTGGACAGATTCTCAATGCCCAGCCCGGCGGCGTTGTTCGTCAGCAGCAGGCAGGGGATGCCCAGCGACGCCAGCGCCGGGGTAAAGCATTGCGGGTGCGCACCGATGAAAAAGAGGCCGCAGGGCCGGCGCTCGGCAAAGATGGTCTGTGCGCAGGCCAGCTCGTCGGTACTGCCGTTGTTGTAGTAGACCGTCGGCGTATAGCCGCGCGCCTCCAGACAGGGCTGCAGCTTGTCCAGCAGATCCGCAAACAGAGCGTTCTGCGTGCCTTTACAATGAGGCCAGCCCCTCCGGCACCTGCTGTTTCAGATGCTTGGCATTGGCGTTGGGCTGGTAGCCGTGCTGCGCCACAACGGCCAGTATTTTCCGGCGTGCGTCCTCGCTGACGCGGGGGTTGTTGTTCAGCACGCGGGACACTGTGCCCACGGCATAGCCGGACTCGCGGGCAATATCCTTGATGGTCAAAGCTGCGCCTTCTTTCGCATTGATTTGCTACCAGTATACCATATCCAACCAAAAGGGGAAAGGGGAGGCTCCCTGCGAATTTTGCGGGGCGCTTTTTATTTTTTCGGATTTTAAAAATTCCGCCCCGCAACCTCTTGGCAAACAGGGAAATTTCTGCTATACTATTCTATACATCTGTGAGGGCCGTTAGCTTAACGGTTAAAGCCGGCGGCTCATAAACATTGGATGTTAGGATTTCTCACTTTACAAAAAGGCGATAAACCGTAAAAATTTCGATTTTTGTCACTGTTTTTTCTGCTTTCATCTACAACCCATCTACGGGCGGTTCGCAACTGCTTGTTTGGGTTGTTTCATAAGGGCCATTAGTTCAGCGGTTAGAACTCTCGGCTCATAACCGAGTTATCGCAGGTTCGAATCCTGCATGGCCCACCAAAAAGAGACGTGCAAGCGTAAAGTTTGCACGTCTCTTTTCATCTTTCGGGAGTTTTTCTCTTGTAGAGCGTCTCGCTCATCTGGCTGCGGATGGAATCCTGCCGCTTGTGGTAAACCTGCGTATAAATTGCCAGTGTCGTGCTGGGTTGGGCATGGCCCGCCTCGGCCGCCACTGTAGCGACACCGATGTCCGGGTTGGAGAGCAGGATACTGACAAAGGTGTGGCGAAACATATGCGGTGGATTTTGCGGATGCCCGCTTTCTCGGCCACGCGGTCAACAATTTTGCCGTAGTGGTCTGCTGATGGGCCAGCCAAAATCATTGATAACGATAAAATTTTTCCCGCGCAGCTTTTGCAGGGATTCCCGGTACGATTCCCACTTTCCGTCCATGCAGGTCTGCCAAGCACTGCCCATACGGTGCTTTTGTGCAAGCCATTGGTCACGGTAGGTTTTCAGATATTCCATAAATTCGGGTGCTACATCTATGTCACGGACGTTGTCCTCTTTCGTGGTCGTTAGGTGATAGCCTTTGTTTACTATGAGCAGTGACTTATCCACATGGACGGTGCAGTGGTCGAAGTCAATATCTTCCCATGTCAGCCCGGCTAACTCGCCGCGACGCATTCCGGTATTCAGCAGCCCCATGACGATGACCTGCTCCAGTGTGGAACAGCGCGGCAGCACCTTAAAAAGAGCCTCTACTTCTTCCGGGTGCAGGCAGTCTACCGGGCGGCTGCGCGTACCTTTAACCGCGAGTGTTTGGGTATCGTTGTCTATGCCGTACTCGCGTTCGGCATATTGCATTACGAGCCGCAGAAAGATGGCATACTCCTTGATAGTTTTTCGTGCAATCGGGCGGTGATCCAGTTCAATATGAAACAGCTTTTCGGGCTTACATTTGAGAGCTGCTGCAATTTCCTGTGCTGTTTTTAGTGTGGTACGCTCTCCGCGGAACACTCGCTCTACAGATTTTGTCTGTATGGAACATTGTGCTGCAATTTGGGGACAGGACAGTTTCTTATATTGCTTTGCGTTGGGTTTCAGCACTGCATACCCTTTCACGCTGCGCACATCGGCCTCACCCAGCAGATCCAGAAACTTCTCGCATTCGCGCTTATTTACCTTTGAAATCGGCATTTCTGCAAATGTCGGGCTGATTTCACAGATTCGCCCGCAGCATGGTTTCCTTACCTGCTGTGGTGTTGGCTTTATTCTTGTGCTGCTCGTAGTCGCTCCAGACGAACGGAGGGATCGAGCATCGATTTTTTGGAATCAATGTATGCTCTTGCTGCATCTCGAAAAGGCGTGTTTTTGCCATCTTTTTCATCGTTGGCTTTCTGCTGCTCTGCGCGTTCAAAAACGAGTGCGGCTTCAATGGCAGCGTTTTCACGCTGGCGGTGGGTTTTCAGTACAGTGGGGTCAAAGTCAAAGCGCCCATATCGCCGCACCCTTTTTCCATGTACGGTCACATTAGCGGTCAGTACATAATAGGGGGCGCTGCGTTTGGGAATCATAAGTTTTGCCGATGCCATTATTCCGATTGCTCCGTTTTATTGTTGTAGTAGGCCGCCAGCTTGCCAAGGTTAATGTACCACTTAACACCGGACTGAAATGCAAGGTCCGGATTCTCGCGGCAGACACGCCGAAGATAATATGGCGGCAGATTCATAATCTCACTTGCCTGTTTGATGCTGACAATCTGCGGCAGGGTTATTTTTTCAATTTCGCAGGTGGATGCCTGCAGCGGCATTTGCACAGGTTCTTTCATCGTTCTTCACACTCCACATAGTAAATTGGTTTTCGGTTGTGGCGGCGCAGCAAGCGTGCGTCCAGCCCCGTCAGATAGAGTTCATATTGCAGATTGGTTTCGGTCGTAATCAGCACTGCACCGTAATTTTGCAGAAATCGCAGGATGCGGTATAAGGTTGCAATGTCGTGGCTCAAACGGTCAAGGCTCTGCACCATGACGGCGTTAACACGCCCCTGCTGCACGGCGGTGAGCATGGCGAACAAATCAGGTCGCCAGAACTCGGTGCCGTACTTCTGCTCCATGCAGGAGTTGACAATGATGTAGCCGCGCCGGTTGGCTTCGCGCATGACATCGGCAAGCTGTTCTTCCAGCGCCGGCAGGTTCGGCGCCGCACTGCGGGCGAACGCCCAAACTTTGTATTCTTTCATGGGCACACCTCAGAATTGATCCATAAGCGGGAGTCGAACATCAAAGCGTGGCTTACCGAACGAAGCCCGCGTGAAGCGGTCACCGACAAAGCGTTCCAGCCCGCAGTTGATGAGTTCTGCGTTCAAATCACATTCGGTGGTAATCAGGTAGACATCGCGCCTGCGGAAGATTTCAATAACGCCCACCAGCAAGTAGTTGTTGCGGCTGATTTGCTCCAAATTGCGCACCATCACGGCTTCGACCCGACCGTTCTCTACTGCGTCCAGCATGGTGCGCAGACCGATGCGGTCTTTCAAGGTGTTTCCGCTGCAATGGTCAAAAGATGTGCCGCGCACAAGAAAACCGTGTCCGGCGGCTTCGTCGATAAGGTCATACAGCCGGTCAAAGGCAATGCGCGGATCGCTGTTGGCGCAGCGCACATAAATCCAAACATCGTGGTTTCGCATAAGGTACATCTCAGGTTCCTCTTTTCACAAAAAGTAATCCGGGTGCTTTTGCTCCCGAATGAATTGCTGCACATCTTCGATTTTCTCGGTGGTTGGGCAAGTCGGCAGCGCTGCCAGTGCGGCGTCATGGTACTTGCCGCCGATGCCCGCGCGCTCATCCAGAATCGCTACCACGCAGGAATCCTGCTCGGTACGGATAGCACGGCCAAAACCTGTCGCAGTTTTTTCTGCATTTCGGGGATGATTTCGGCGTTTATGTAGTCGCGCAGGTTCGGGTACTGCCGGCGCTCATAGTCGCTGACCGGGTCGGGTATCGGGAACGGCAGTTTGGCGATGATCAGCAGTGACACCATATCGCCGGGAAAGTCGATACCCTCCCAGCAGGAACCAGCCGCGAACAGAATGCCGTTTCCGGATTCTTTGAACTGCTGAATCACCCTGCCACCGTTTCGCCATGCCTGAAAGGTAGGGTACGGCCAACGCCCGTCTGTCATTGCTTTTACCTCTGCCATCTGGCGATAGGACGTGAACAACACCAGCGCATGGCCGCAGCAGGCATGGACAAGCCGAACAATTTCATCTGCAAGCTGCCGGTTATCCGTGCGTTCCTTGCGGCGCTGTGGGAGGTATAACAGACATTTTTTCTTGTAATTAAACGGAGAGTCCGCGCTGAAATGGCGCAGCGGTTTGTACGCTGCAAGGCCTAAAAGCTGCTCAGTGTGGTCAAAGTTTCCCGCTGCGGCCAGCGTGCCGGAGGTTAAAATAGCCGGTTCGCCGGTGTTCCAAAGCGCACTGCGCAAAAGCTGTGGCACACGATTGCTGGCCGCACAACATGTCAGCTGACCTTGCATATCGGTTTCGATGTAGAGAATGCGTGTGGGAACCTCCAAGAGAAAAAGACGCAGTATGCTTTCCGCCTCTCCCAGCCGGTTCCGCAAGTACCGAGGCATATCTGTCCGGCAGCCTGCAAATTGTAGCTGTGCAATACAATCGGCCAATGCCTTGCTGCGAAACGGAGTAAGCCCAAAAGGACTGCAGACGGTTTTTTCTTTCCAAGTCCGGCTATGCTGACAGGCTAAAACCAGTGTCCGGAACGCCGTGCGCAAGTTCTGGGCAATGTGAGAATAGTGCGCTTGCCGCAGAAGTGTGCAAAGCTCTTGCATTTCGCGTTCTGACAAGGATTCCGTGTACATCTGGCGGGCCGCGTCCGGCAGCTTGTGCGCCTCGTCCACGACCAGCGCCTGATAACTGCGCAATAATAACGGTCTGTCCTGCTGGCGGTGTGCTGCATCTGCCAGCAGATAATTGTGGTTGCAAATCTGAATATCGGGTTTCATAGAATCCCGCAGATATTGTTGGTAGCGGCAATCCTCCTGTAAAACACAGTTTCGCGGGCAGGACTGCGGCACACAGATACGGCTGCGATCAAAGCGGGAAAGCTCCGGGAGGTGGTCCATATCCAGAAGTTGCTCAGCCATGCGCAGGCTGTTCCTCTGACGGTTTCTGGTGGTGGGAATTTGTGATTCGCGTTCTATAAGCCGAGCATCGCAGACAAAGCGTTCTTTTCCCTTGCGGATAACCGCTGTAAGCGGTGCTTGGATAATTCCTTCTTCCAGCAAAATTGCAGATAAATTTGGCAAATAGTCGTTAATAATAGCGTCCTGCAGAACCACGCTGGAAGTTGAGATAACAACAGGCAGCTTGAGCCTGTCAGGCCGGTTCGTCTGCCACAGGACACAGGCTACAAGATAGGCCAACGTCTTGCCGATGCCGACACCGGCCTCGCACAAGGAAATTTCCTTATTATATAGGGTATCCAGAATTTCGTGGCAGAGTGCAATTTGTTCCTCGCGCACTGCCATGCCCCGCCGGGGTAATATGTCCCGGAAGATATGCTCGGCCATGCGGTGGGATTGCGCATAGCCGGTGGGATAGGTTTGCATTATGTTCACCCCTATTGTTCCGTTTAACGCAAATAATGGGCCGCAGGTGCTTGGGAACCTGCGGCCCACGATTTGCCCTAAACGGCAAAAGTAGATAGTTAAGTAAGTGTGCCATATTTGCCGCCCGCACCCCTGACACCGGGAACACAACAGGCAGGCCGCTGGCGGCGGCCGTTCGCTGACTCTGCCGGAATCTTACTGCTTACAATTCCGGCTCGGTCACCCCCTCTGACGCGGGAGGCAGCTGGCGTATCATTGTGGCCTTTCCCTTGGCAGCTTATGGTTATGCCAAAACCACCCAATGGGCCTGCCAGGAAAGAACGTACCTGTTATGCTGGTTATTCGGTTGTCAAGGTGCTGGGTAATCATAGCTGACTACCAAGCAAAATCGGTCAAAATTGTCTCAAGGATTTTCTTGATTTCATCAGGGACATACAGCAACGCTCTATGTAATGCGAGTGCCTGAACAGGAGTCATGTACATTTTCTTGAACAAGTGGTATCCGTCTGGTAGGGAAAGGCCTCCATTTCGGCCCCGGGCTATTTTTATTGGATAGTCCTCGTTTAATGTTGCTATGTCCCTGCTGATAGTATCTGTTGAAACATGGAATTCTATTGAAAGATGCTCCATCGTATCTTTCCGGCGCTTATCTAACAAGCGAATTATTTTCTTTTGTCGCTCGTTAGATGTCATCTTTGAAATTCCTTCCGAATTTGCTTTGCACTTATAATATCGCAAATACCCCGCAACTTTTGCGGAGTTAAACTTTAAATCCGTTCGAATTTTATCTAGATCACTATAATTTATAAATATATGAATTTCTGCTTGTTGGTTCATGTGTTTGCCCGTCAGCATTTTCTGCTGGCATTCTGATGCCACCTCACGATGGATGCCCTTGCCTTCGGCTAGCGCTTCCTACTGCTAAGCGCGTAGCATCCTTTCGCCAGTTGTTGCCCAACCGAGCACACAAAAAAGCCCGCCGCATTTTGAGATGCGACGGGCTTAGAGCTGCAGCGTGAGATTTATTTTTTCCCCTGAGGATTTGTCAGAGGCTTTTCGGCCGGTGAGGTTGATAATTCCAAAACATTCCACAAGGTGCGCTTGCTTCTTTCTGAATTGACGATTGGACTACTGTGCGCAAGTTTTTGTGTAAAAGACTTTCCTTTGCTTTCATGATAAAGACCTTCCTTCCGGTTTGATTTGGTTTAATTTGGTTTTATTTGATTCAAACTCCAATTTTAGCCAAAACCAGTAGAAGAGCATCCGCAACTGCAGCTACAATCCAGACAATGCTGTACAATGGTTTCAGCAATAAAAGGGCCGGAATAATCAAGCAATATAATACAAGTCTTTTGCGTACCGCTATTTTCATGTCCCGCAATTCCTCGTTGCTGCAGTGCATCGCCGAGTTATTGCAAGGAGCAAGTATTAAAATTAGCATAGCAGAGACAATAAACAGCGTAATTGCAGCTGCTATCGTAGAAGATTGCAGTCGGTCAATCAGATATAAGCAGGCATATTCACAAAATAAAGAGGTGATAAAGCAGGAAAATACTGTTGGCATATGAAGCCCATTTGTCATTTCCCGTAAAAGCGCCAACCCAAAATTCAAAAGAATCACTTGCGGTAACGGCGCAACAAGTGTTCCAAAGCAAACGAGAATAAAGAAACCGCCAAAGTTCATGAACTTTCGTTGTAGCGAGTATGCCATCCAATCGCGTTGACTTTCTTCAATGAGTTCGCTTTGAATACACTTCTCCACGATTCTTTCAACGATTGCTTCCATATGTAGAACCTCTGTAAATCAGAACTATCTTTATTAAAACAGAGTTTTCAGCTTTTTCATCATTTTTGTAGTGAAACAGTAGTTTTTTGTCATGAAATCAGAGTATTCGGCAGCTCTGTTGCAAATTCAAACCAGCCGTTTTCATAGTCCATAGCGTAAAGTGTGTGGTACTTTTCCAATGTAGTATGAACATTTTGCAAACCATACCCGTGAAAAGATGGATTTTCCTTGGTTGATGCCGGCAGTTGATTTGCAATCATATTTACCGGCAAAGATTTATTACGCACAGCATAAAACAGTTCATCTTCTTCAAGCAGTGCCTGCACATAAATTTGCCGGTCTGTTTCCGGCAGTTTTTCGCACGCTTCAATCGCGTTATCCAGTGTGTTGCTGATTACAACCGTCAAATCCACCATGTCAATCTTTATGGGAGACAAATCATTCACACTGAACTGTATATCAATTTTACGATTTTTCGCAACAAGCGCCTTCTGATTCAAAAGTGCATCCAGTGCTGCATGGTGGGTATTGACGAGCAGGATGCGTTCGTTTTGTTTCGATTGTAGGCTATGGATATAGGTTTGTATTGTGTTGATATCTCTGTTTTGTTGCATCAGCATTCCGTCTAACGTACTCAGATGAGCGCGAAGTCATGTGTCAGTTACGTTGCTGAGCGTATGCAGCACTCAAGGCTTCGATGCTCTCTTGCTGTGCTTTTGATTTGGCTTGTAGGCTGATTGCTTCTTCACGGAAGTTGGCGTTTTGTTCCATCCAGCTGATTAAAAGTAATGCTGCTATCTGCATTACGGTAATAAATGTGGCACAGACACATAGCGGCTGAATTGATATTTGCCCTTGCTGAAAGCAACTTCCGAAAAAGAAAATAAGCAAAACACTTGCAAGGGAAAGAACTGCAGGAATGGTGTACCATCTAAAATTGGTTGCTTGGCTTAACTTTCCATTTCGTGCCTTTGCCTGTAAAAAGCATACTGCTATTATTACACTGTGCATAAACAGATTTGCCAAACCATTTCGCCGGTAGTCACACTGTCCTGGGCTTCGGACATCAAAAGTAGAATCGTATACCAGCAATTATCCACACAGCATATTGTCGCATAGAAAACAATCGAAATGTAGAAGCTAAACATTCCATTGCTGGTATATAAAAGCCTGTGCATGAAAAAATATAAAGCAAACGCAATAACAATTTTTGAATAGTTTGGCATTGTAGTGGCTGCAAAATTCAGAAGCGTCGCATCCAGAAAAGCAACAGCCGTTACAGTAATCCAATGAACCACACGGTTTCTCTTTCTTGCGGAAAATGCATCAAATAGCAAAATTGCCGAAAAGCACTCCATCCAAGTCCACAAGTAGGTCAAAAAATAATCGCTCAACGTGCATTCCCCCAGTTTTTGTTTTTCCAACTCAGATACTGGACTTTCATTTGTGAGTACCGCTTCTGACTTACCGATAGCTCTTTTCCATCGAGGAGAATAACCCTGTCATAATTGAATTTTTTGATGTATGCCATATTGACCAGATAGCTTTTCTGAATTCGGAGGAATCCGTCTCCTTCCAATTCCGCCGCTAAGTCTTCCATTTTCCATAAAAGCGGTCTGGTACCTGCATAGGCTTTACTGTGTACAAATATATAACTCTTTGATTACTTTCCAAGTAGAGAATATCTTTGTAGGGAATGTTAAATGACTCTGCGCTAGCTGAAAAGCGCAGAACTTTATCATCACGCGGCAATTCTGCCAATGCATCCCGGAAATAGTTGGCCAGCTTTTGCTCCAGTTCCTGCTTGAGAAGGTATCGGAACGCCCGGACTTCATACCCTTCCATCGAAAATTCCGGGTAATTTGTCACAAAAACAATTACCGTATCCAGATGTAATTCCCGCACACGGCGTGCAATGTCCATGCCGCTGCGTTCATCCATGTCGATGTCCAAGAACATGATGTGATACTGTGATAATTGCCGGTCCGTTATCTCGGCGGGATTCGAGCTTTTTGTTATGCAAATGGACGCTCCGGGCGGTACCGGCTGGCCAGCAACCGCGTCTGATATTCTCTGCAAAAAATCCTTGTCGTCATCGCAAAGTAAAATATTAATCTTCATGCGTGTATCCTTATCGTTGTTTCGCCGTAGTAGACGTCCCTCTTTGCCATTCAACATACGTTTAATTCTCCCGAAAGTCAAGTATTTTCTTAAAATAACACTTATAGTGTAATATTATATTGCTTTTACACCGTTTGGCAAGCCAAATCATTTAAAATTGAATTACCCTAAGAAGAAAATTCATTGATAAAGCAAGCTGGACAAAGACATGAAAGATACCGAGCGTCACAACTATATTGGAGATCACATTCGTAAACTGCGAGAAGAAAAAGGCTGGACACAACAAGTATTAGGCAAAAAGTTGGGCAAGAAGACTTCCACTATCAGTGCCTATGAAACGAATGCCAAGCTTCCGTCTGTCGATTGCCTTATTGAAATGGCCGAATTGTTCGATGTATCGCTTGACACACTGGTTTATGGGGATCGTTCAAATTTGATTTCTATTCGTGCCTTGCGACCAGAGCAAAAAGAACTGATTTCGGAGCTTACGCAAGTTTTTTCGGCAAGGCACACAACTGCTGAACAGAGGCTTGAATTGTTCAGCAAGATTGTTAGTCACTTATCGCAATAATTTGGAATTCCCATTTTGTGGGCCTATAAATTTTTCAACTGCCTCGGTTTAGCAACCGGGGCAGTTTTTTCTCGTATTTTATGACAAGCGACTCGGATTTTGTGTCAATTTTGTGGAAATGAAGATTTTCTTGTGGTATCTTGAAGTCAAGATAAATAGGCGCTTCCCGTTACCTAGATTGAAAAGTTCTATATGTATGTAAGCGTCGGTGCACAGGCGCTTGTAATTGTCCGAATATCAACCCTATTAAATCCATTAGATTGGAGGATTACAAAATGTCAAGCATGAAGAAACGCATCCCCATGTTCCTGCTCGCTCTTGCAATGATGGTGGCAATGGCGCTGCCCACATTCGCGGATAGTCCATCCGTTTATAGCAGTTTGGGAGATTCCGTCTCCTCTGTGCAGAATACATACTACCAGTTGAACGCCGCCACTGAGGGGACACCTGTTGCAGGTACTCTTCTTACTATGTGGCACAATACTGGTAGCAACACCAGCGCTGGGATATTGTCACGTGTCCGGGCACGGCTTACTATTGGTTCCAAAACGCAGCCAATAAGAGTGTTGTCATTTCTTATAATGGTAACACGCAAGCTCGTTTAGCCGCAAAAAACACCTCTACTTACGGCATCCAAACGCAGGGAATCAAATCTGTTACTGAAGGGAACACCAGTGAGGGATTTGTTAAGCATGGCTTAGTTCTTCCTACATATGTGCTCTGCTTAACTGCCAGTCAGTGCAGCGATGGAAGTCAGGCCCAGTGGCTTGCGTCCAATGGGAAAAGCAATCAGTTGTGGATTTACGCCAAATACTATTGATTCATACATAAATCGGCTTAATTAGAAATATTTTTCATGCTGTTGCGGCAAGTCTTTATGTCTTGCGCAACAGCGTATATAAGGAGTTTTTGCATGAACAATCTTAAAATTTGTATATTCTTAAGCGTACTTCTTCTTACTGCGTGTTCTGCCCCAAATGTACCCTCTCAAGCTAGCGCTTCTATTGATAGCGGCAATTCTACCAGCGATGTCGCTGATGTTCAATCTGAACATTCAGGAGAGCTTTCTTTAGTCACAAGTTACCTTGGTCCCGATTCCGAAGCCAGCACTGAGGATGGATTTTATCAAGCTATCCCAAATCCCCAAGGTGGAACTAACATTATGTACACAGATTACGCTACACAGAGTACATTATATTTATGCCCAGATCCTAATTGTCTACACAATAGCGACTCTTGTTCTTCTTGGTTCGACTCTTCAAGCGTTCAATTATTTTCCGTTCCATCTCAAATGTCCCTATACGCTATTGTAAGTTCAAGTGACAAATCCGATCTAATAAAATTGAGCCTTGATGGACTACAGCGAACCACATTGTACACATGCACCGGGCGAGAATCGTTCCAAGATGCCATCGTTGCCGATGAATCCAATATATATATCGCTCTAAGTAGCGTAAACTCAAATACCGCAATACCCACCAAACAACTGATACAGCTAAATGTATCTACTGGAAATTGCAAAGTTCTTCTTGATTATGAAGCACAAGATTGGCTATTTGGTGCATATTCAGATAATCTTCTAATTCTTTATTTTGAAAATGGCTCTTTTACATATCGCAGTTACTCACTATCAGAAGGAACCTTAACCGATATATATTCATACGACTATCAAGACGGATCTCCTAACACGATTGCTCGACCTGTAGATAATTTTTTATATATTTTTGAACCCCAAGAAAGTGGTTCTGCTAAAGTTATTTGCCTTAATATGGAAACAAAATCAACGGCGGATCTCAACCTCTCCGTCCCATATTTTGGAACAGACGCAACGACTATTGGTTCTCCTTTTGACGACTATCTATATGTTACAACTCATGATTTCAACTCATCTTCTACAGTATCGTATCTCATCAACCGTATAACTGGAGAATACTCTCCAATAACTCTGTCATATATGCAAGGCGCAATTTCCGTCGGTGTCGAAGTTATTGCAAGTACTAGCGAATACTATTTAGTTAACACTGGCATTACGCCTGTTCCGATTATGCTCACTAGTAATGATGGATCGCAATATCAATCAGAAATCGACATGGTATCATATTCTCTTATAAAAAAAGACGATTACTTGAGTAATACCCCTGCTTATATTCCGATTACAAACCAATTTACCGCATAGCATAAGCCACCCTATAAAATGAGGCGTAATTGGTCTTATTTCATATTAATTTTCAATGTAGTATTCCTTTATGGCATGTTGCTTATGCGAAGGAGCTGTATGGTTTCGTTAATAATTAGCGATTTAAGGAAAACATTTTTTGTTTCTGCAAAACTATTATGCCCTAAAGGCGCTCAATCAACAAGAAGGCGTTAGCTGGAATTTCGATTGAACTTAATTCGGGTCTTTACGGTCTCCTCGGCCCCAATGGTGCGGGAAAATCCACCTTAATCCATATCATAACTGGTAGTCTTGCCCCAGATTCCGGAGAGGTTCTCTGGTGCGGTAAGCCTGCATCAGGTATCGCTTTCCGCCGCATTCTTGGTATATGCCGCAACAGCAGGATTGTACGACAGCTATACCGGACGACGCTTTCTTGCCTACATGGCCGCCCTGAAAGAAATTTCTAGGAAAGCTGTTGCAGCCGAGGTGGATCGTGTGGCCGCTGCCGTAAATTTGACCGCCGAGTTGGACAAGCGCCTTTCTGCCTATTCCGGCGGCATGAAGCAGCGCCTGCTGCTGGCATCAGCTCTGCTTGGAGATCCAAAGCTGTTGATTTTAGACGAACCAACGGCAGGTCTTGACCCTAAAGAACGCGTTCGGCTACGCGAACTGCTGGCAGATATGGCTAAGGATCGAATCATCTTGTGGCAACGCATGTCGTTTCGGATGTAGAAACGGTCGCCACTAAGGTTATTCTGCTGCGCGCGGGCAAAATTGTGGATGCCGCGCCCGTGCCGGAGCTGATTGAAAAATACGCGCCCGGCCAAGGTCTGGAAGATGTGTACTTGAATGTGTTTGGTGAGGGAGACGGTAAATGAGTCTATTTTTTGCTGAACTCCGCAAAATCTGGGGTGGCAGGGTGTTCCCTGTCCTGTTGGCGATACTGGCGTCCGCCAATCTCTTGCTGCTGTGGATAGCACCCGCCCCACCGCCAAACAGCCTCCTGCATCAGCTTATCGCGCAGTAGGTGTCGAGCTTTCCGATAAAACCATGGAAGAAAAGAGAGCCTACCTTCACGACAAATACACTGAGATAGAAAGCCTTGTAAAAATCGGGCAGTATTATCGGGAACTGGCTTACGGCGGCTATGGGCTCACTCAGTATCGGCAGGACAATGCCGCTATGTTCGATGCCTATGAACAAGAGTACACAGATAAGACCTATACTCTATTTACGGATAACTTGAACACAGAGTACCGCCTGTTCAGCCAGCTGCAAAGCGAGTATGACACCGTGGCAGCTTACAGTGACTTCTTGGAGGGTGTTCAAACCAAAGCCACCCAACTGTCCGGCATCTCCATTTTTCAAAATGACCGTACCGGGTACGATTTAAAAAACATAGAACTGACCGCGCAGGTTTATGCCGGGCTGACAGATACGCCTATAGAGTATTACCCGCAAAAGGGTTTGTACACGGCCATCAGCTATGCATTCACGGATCTTATCCTGTTGGCGGCTATGCTGCTGCTTGCGCTGATTCTTGTACGCCAAGAGCGCGACAGCGGTTTGTTGAGCCTGATTCGCAGCTTGCCCGGTGGACGGTTAAAGACGGCCATTGCAAAGCTGGCGGCATTTGCTGCCAGCTTATTGGTCGTTCTTACGGTGCTGTATGGGGTCAATCTCGCATACTGTTCGGCATCGTTCAGCCTTGGCCCCATGAACCGCACGATTCAAAGCGTTCCGGCTTTGATGCGCTGTACCATGCAGATTACCGTTGGCCAGTATCTTTTTCGGTTTTTACTTGCTAAGTGGGCCGGTGCGTTTGTGATGGGGCTGTGGGTCATGCTGGCTGCCTTATCGCCAAACGTGCTGCGGCCGGTTGGATTGGCGCGTTGGCGCTGCCCTTGGCAATGTACGGTATTCGTGCTGCAATTCCTGCCACAAGTCATTGGAACGTTGTAAAATATGCGAATATGGTGAGCCTGCTGCAGACCAATGAGCTGCTGGGAAACTATCGGAATCTTTTCTGGTTTGGTAATCCTGTCAGCCTGCCGCTGGTCGAATGGTTGACGCAGTCGTTTTGGGTGGTGCGCTATTTGCGGCATTCTGTACGGTATTTGCCAAGGCACAGCTGCTGCCGGCTGCCAAGCACAGCTTTGCACTTACGTTTTCCCGCAAAACGCGTGCGACTTCTGTTACCCATGAAGAGGGTAGGAAGTTATTGTTGATGAATGGGGCCGCAGTATTCTTGGCAGCGTTTCTGGCGTTTGGCTCTATCAGGGCGTAACGGCGGAGAGCTACATAGACGCGGACGAAATTTACTATGCTTATTATATGAAGCACATTTCCGGCCCGTGGAGCGAAGAAAGCCGCGACTGGCTGAAAGATCAGCGCAACGAGTTTATTCCCATGCTGGAGACACAGAAGCGCGTCAACAGCGGTGACTTGAGCAGTGATGCGCTGCTGGCCTACAGCTCACTGCAGCAGAAATATTCTGTCTATCAGCGTGTAGTGGAGTCCAACATCAATTACTATCTGAAAGAAAATCCCGGTGCATGGCTTGTCTATGAAACCGGCTATAAAAAGCTGTTCGGATTTACCGGCACCGGCGATGTGCAGGATACACTTCTGGCGGGGCTGTTGTGTGCGCTGTGCTTCAGCGGGCTGTTTGCAATGGAACGCAAAGGCGGCATGGATGAGATTCTGGCCTGCACACCATTGGGGCGCAAATACACTGTAAAGGCAAAGCTGCGGCAAAGTACAGCCGTGGCAGCGGTTATCGCATTCGGAACCGTTCTGCCTCACCTGTGGCAAGTTCTGCGTGACTATGGCCTTCCCTCTTTGCTGGGACCCGCGATGAGTATTTCCGACTTGCAGGCCGTACCCAAGTTTATAACCCTGTCGGATTTGCTGATTTTCTGGTTAATCTGTCGTTTCGCGGCCTGCCTCTGCATGAGCCGGATCACCTTATGGCTTGGACAGAAATTGGGGAATTTGCTGACTGCGCTCTTTATCAGTGCAGTTACCTATTGCCTGCCCGCGCTGCTGAGCCTTTCCGGAATGAAAAATGGTATCGAGTGGCTGGGATTCTATCCTCTATTCCATGCTGCAGCGCTCTGGCAAAACCAAGCTATAACGCCAACGGAGAAAGCTACAACGCAATGTGGATTCCGATTTTTCTGGTATGCACAGCATTCTTTCTCGCATGGGCGATCGGACAGGCTCTTATGGATGACTATGATATGATAGGGGTTCCGGATGAGGTACTATAAAAATCTTTCCATAGATGAATCTAACTGTACCGTTAAAAAAGAGGGCCAGTCGATTCACCTGACTGCATGGAGTATCAGCTGTTTGTCACATTGCTCGACCATTCCGGGCGTGTCTGCTCCCGAAATCTTCTGCTGTCATCCGCTTGGCATATCACAACTCCGATTCAGACACGGACGGTCGATGTACATATCGCGAAATTACGGAAGAAGCTGGACTTGGGGCAAAATGATTTGAAAACCGTAACGAGGCAGGGGTATGCACTCTCGGGGTGAAAGGCCGCGAATGACAGATTGACAACGAAAAATCTCTCCAATCGTATTTATACATTCTAACTCGTGAGCGAACAATTGACTTCCTTCGAAAATGGGAGCGCCGCCGAGGTGCTCTGTCTGATTATGAAAATTACTCCGCCATCTTCGACAATTTTAAAGAGCCGGAGGAAATCGCATTAACAAATCTACAGTTAGACAAAGCGGTCAGCATTCTTTCTGATATGCCTTTAATTTACCGCCGAACATTGGTTCTGAGAGTAAAAGGGTACTCTATTCGTGAAATTTGCGAAAATTACAAATTTCAAGTGAATCAAACGTTAAAACCCGCATACACCGAGCACGCGCCATCTTACTCAAATCGTTCGACACTTAATAAAAAATATTTTTGAAGCTGGTTTACATTTACAGATGATTTTTCTCTTTCCCCTTTCAGGAGGGGAAGAAGAAAATGGAATCATCTCTTTATACTTGCATTCAGGATATTCAAAATGGTGAACCGTGAGCAGCACTCGCTCTTTTGGAGAAATTTTCTCCTCTGCTCAAGAAATATGCATTCTTCATGCAATCAGAGGATGCGTTGCCGGATTTTCAATGTTTCTTACTTGCGTTTTCCAAGAATTTACAACTCGACAAGTTGACCATGAGCACAGATGGTGCTATTATTAGCTATATCAACAAGGCAATATATCATCATTATATCGCACTTTCTAAAGCGAAGCGCCATCAGCTTCCCACTGTTTCGATTGAAAGCCAAACTGACTATGATCCTTTGCAGTTTGACACTACGTTCAGCGAATCCGATACATACAATAACCTCTTGCTGCTTGATCTTAAACGTGCGCTAAGTACCGAAGAGTATCATGTCATTTATGACCATTACTTCCGTCAATACAGTATTCAAGAAATTGCCGCCAGAGATAACAAGTCTCGGCAGGCCATAAACAAATGTAAAAAGACAGCAATCATAAAATTGAGACGCTATTTTGGCGTCACGTCATAGCTGTCAACAATTCTCTTTAAAGTTTCTTTCCGCTTTTTCATAAATAGTTTTGAAAGAGCACCTTGGTATCTTCTATTAATTTTTTTCACTCATACGACTATATGGAGGCTTGCTATGAAAAAAGATTTATTTGTTAGCTGGTACATTATTTGTTCTTTCTCTTTGTTCATGCTCCATTCAAATTTTCACTGACGGCAAGCATCAGGAATCATCTTCTGCAACTACGAGCAGTTCTTCCAGTGAGGGTAATTCTTCTGAAGCTCCATCAACTCCAGAAATTTCCAACCGTTCGGACATTTCTATCAGCGACTCTACAGCGGATTCTCCGAGTGCAACTCCTGATGTAATTTCATCGTCTACATCTTCGTCTGACTCAAACGAATCTCCTTCCGACACGCAGGTTTCCCCCGACACTTATACTCTTACACGCTATGATTCTATTTATGACGTTCCTTATGCAAAATTAGATTATAAAAGTTATGTTGAGGAAGATGGAGATAGTGGTCATTACACTTTAACAAAAGATGGAATTCCTTGGGTGGGCACCCTGGCACAGATCAATTTGGAGATATTTGCTTTAGCGATGGGCGCAATCTTTATATCCAATGCTTCTTGTCGTATAACGATACCTTGTCTACCGATTTCCGATGGTTCTGTGTAAACTTTAATCACTTTGATGATGAAGATTCTTATTTTTTGCCTGACGAGACAATGAACAAGCTTTTTACCGGAGCCGATGGCGAGACACTCTACACCGATGATGGTTATCAATACAAATTAAGTACTATGCCTTGGTGTCAAGATGGCACTTGCAAGAGATAGAAAATGTGCATATAATATGCCCTACTATTCTTTTATACACTAAATATCGTTCAAAGCGCCGATTTAATGACGCTTCTCTAAATATTTCTACGCAAAAACTCCCCGCTTGTTAGGTGTTCCACCTACAAGCGGGGAGTTTTCTACCTATTTGTATTTAGGCTTTAGTTAGGAATACGGATACGATCTACGCCCAGCGTCACATGGCTAGTCTGCATAGCTTCAAGAATAGTGACCCGACGGCCTCCGTAGAGCCAGAATTTCTATTGTACGGATCAAGGACCTTAATGCCTGCAGTTGCCCAAGTGCCGCCACTTTCACCAGTCAGTTCATATGCAACGAACCAGTGCTGACGACTACCGGAGCCAACTGCATGACAGGCAACCGGAATATGATTCTTGACATAAGAGCGAATCTTCTCAATCGTTTGTGCCTCATTCAGGCTTGCCAGAGAAATGGCATCGCTGCAAGAGAAGTTATCCGGACCAGTCCAGTAGTAGCCATTGGTCTCATCATAGTAGTTCGCAAAATCAGAAATGGTGTAACTCTTATTTTTCTTCCACGATGCCAAGTCCACACCACAGCAAACCGCACAGCCATAATTGATAATCCAAGAACTATTTCCGGAATAATTCTGGTTTGCATTTACGGGCATCGTAATGGTGGTACTGCCACCCGTACTGCCGCCACCGCTGGACTGGGACGCGCAAAGCTGCCAAATCTGATTGTCTGCATTGGATGCATTTTCCCACGTCAGAGCAGCACCGCTCGAATTGGATGCCGGAGTCAGGTACAGGTTGTGGTTGATCATCTTGATGCGGTACAGATTATTAGCTGCGTCAACGGTCAAAAGGTCAATCAAAGCATCGTTAAAGTTGCCAGAGACCGGATAGAAGTCACAAACACTCCCTGCTTTGGTTCCGTAAATGTTCAGACCATACGCATTGTTGAGGTCAGAAAGCAGCTGGCAACCACCGCTAACCTTGTGAACTTTAAGGCGCTGATCAGCAGAACCTGCTGCCGTATACAGTGTAGCTTTCTGGTGAGATGCGATGCTGCCATTGCCGTAGCGGTTCAGCCAAAAACTGCTGTTGCCTCGATACGGACGAAAATAGTAAGATTGCTCAAAAGTGTAAGCCATTATTTTTTCACTCCTTCATTGAATTTTGTCCTTGCACCTCGTCAGGTGCTTTTGTGAACGTTCACTAAGTAAAGAGATTACTGCACCAATTTTGTAAACCCTAAAATCAAAAAATCAGAAACCATTTATCGTGTTCGCTTTATCTACCAGTTCCTGCAGCTTTCCGGAAAGATAAGGACCGGGGCATGCCGTCGCAGCGTACATACTGTGCCAAGTCAGATTTTTACCCTTAACCAATTTTCCAAGGCCATTACGGCGGGCGATATCCGCCACCAGTGTAACCAGCGTTTGGAACGTCGTATCTGAAACAGGCCACTCCGGTGCGCCACCACTATTAGATGTCTCAATTGTTACTGCGCGGCAGTTTGCCTCCCAGTTACCGTTCGTCCACGCCACATCATCCTCGTGGACATACTGGCCAATGCTGGTTTCAGAAACACCGTAGTGGGAAGATCCTTTTCGTCCTTCACGCTGCCACAGTGCGCCCAGAGCGTCAATGGTCAAAATGCTTGCGCAATGGTGAATCGTGATTTCAGAAATAGTTCCACCCTGTGCTTTTCGATCTTTCGTGTAATTTCCTTCGTGAGCCGGAATAAATTTGGTCACCAGCTTCGAATCGGGAACATTAGAGACTTCTCCGCTATCACTGCCATCGCTGCCGGTGCCGGGTTCCAAAATGGTGAACATCTGTTCTTCTTCGCCCGTATAGGCACTCCATTTTAGGGCAGTGCCAACAGCCGTCAGGTAAATGCTGCGATCCCGCAGCATAAGATAATACGTATTGGGGCGATTTTCTACCTTAACGGTAGTAATAACCGTGTCAGTATCATCCGCGGTATTCAGGTGCCAAACGATGCAATTGGTGTTTCGCGTATTATAGTTCAACGCGTACCAGCCTTCGCCCCGCTGCAAAACAATTCGGACATTGCCATTGCCTCCGAAATTTTCCAACGCCCAACGCTGATCAGGGTTGTTCGTGCGGTTGAAAAGGTTAACCGTTTCACCGTTTTTTACAGTACCATCCTCGTGATTGCCCAGGACGTTCACGTATTTACCTGTAGCTACGTTCTGAATCTCGTAGTAATGGTTGAATTCGTATGCCATTTTTAATTCTCCTTTTTTCATCTTTTTGAGCGGCCGCTCAAAGTAAAGAGAGCAAATGCGGTAAAATGTAAATCGCGTTTACATTTTGCGGTATTTACTCTCTTTGAATAGTAAATGAGCAAAAGGAGAATTTATTGAGGTATGCAAACAGATTCTGTTGAAAAGGCTGCCGGTGTTGGTGCTATTGGGTTATGGGCCGCAATGCACGGCTGGCTTGGTTGGCTTGTTGTCTTGTATGCTGCCTGTATGATGCTGGATTGTCTAACCGGCACAGCGCAAGCCATTAAAAATGGCGAATGGAGTTCCCATAAAGCCAGGCAAGGCTTGTGGCATAAAGGCGGGAGCATCATTATGGTTTTTGTCAGTGTCTTAACCGATATTTTGCTTGGTCTAACGCTGAATCACATTTCAGGACTTACGCTTCCTTTTAATTATGATATGCTACTTACACCCATCGTCCTGTTTTGGTACATTGTATCCGAATTGGGGAGTATTCTGGAAAACGCAGAAAAGATGGGAGCATCGATTCCTCCATTACTAAAAAACGCTATTGAGAAAATGCGTGACAGCGATAATGATAAACATCATACTTCTGTGTAAAATTCATATCATAAAGTTATTGCAGGCGTTGACTTTAAATGGGCGTAAACAAAAATAGCCGCCCGCCGGTCATTGAACCAGCGGGCGGCTATTTTGCTTATTGGTGGATTCCACTATTTCATCGATAGAAGTTTTGTAAAAGAATCGGAATCTCGTTGAAATCATTTGCCCATATAATCTTAACACCTAACCTGGCAAAGTGATTGGATGCCTTCATCAAATAATGCACTTTTTATTATGTCTTTTCAATACTTCCAATACAATTCTTTTTCTGAAAGACTCTATAGAAAGAAAGTAGGAAAAGCAGTCAAATGTCTTTAATAATATTCTACAGATAGCCGTTCATCAAAGAAATTCAGCATTATTCATTAATGATGTTGTCATCTTCCATACAATTCCGTCATCCGTGAAATTTCATTTGCAAGCGCAGAAGTACAAGTACCAGCATTCATTCGCCATAGCCAGTTGCACCCAAGCGTAGAGGCTGATTTATTCTCGCCTCGCTTCCCAACTCAAGCCAATCTTGAATTGGAATAATAACTGTATCACCCACACTGGCCATCGCTACGCGAATAAGCTGCCGTTCGAGTGACCCTCTATCTGTCGAATAGTCTATATACTCTTTGGCATATCGCACATCCTCCGGGGCGGCGGACAGTGTCCATCCGTGTAGTGTATCGTTATCATGTGTTCCTGTGTACACCACACAGTTCTTTACATAAGTGTATGGCAAATAGTTGTTGCTTTCTCTGGTATCGAAAGCAAATTGAAGAACCTTCATGCCGGGAAAACCACTCATTAGCAAAAGGTCTTTTACTTCCTTTGTTAAAAAGCCCAAATCCTCCGCAATAATGTGTGGATCACCAAATCTGTCTTTTATGGCATTTATAAAATCTTTTCCGGGACCTTGACGCCAGCAGCCGTTTTCTGCGGTTTTATCTTTGGCAGGAATGGCATAGTAGCTTTCGAAGCCTCTAAAATGATCGATTCGAACATAATCGAACAGTTCAAAAGACATCGAAAGACGTTCCAGCCACCAAGAATAACCCTGATCGGCTAAGATGTTCCATCGGTAGGTCGGGTTTCCCCACAATTGCCCTGTGGCTGCAAAGGCATCAGGAGGGCATCCTGCCACCTCGGTTGGATGTCCATCCGTATCAAGATTGAAATATTCCTGATGTGCCCATACATCCGCAGAATCCAAAGCTACATAAATCGGAATATCTCCGACAATCTGCACATCTTTTGCATTTGCATACTGTTTTAGATTCTCCCACTGCTCAAAAAACATTTTCTGCAAAAAAACATAGAATAAAATGTCATCGTGGTAGTCTCTATCTGCCTTAGCAAGAGCCTCGAAGTTGCGATTGCGCAGGAGTTCTGGCCATTCCTGCCAGGACTTTCCCATTTGACTGTCTTTGATTGCCATAAAGAGAGCATAGTCATGCGCCCATGCGTTCTCCTTAATGAACTCATTCAAAGATTGCTTCATTGGATAGCGCTGGTAAGCCTTTCGCAGGAGAGAGAATCTGTTATCGTAAAGAATTTTATATTCTATTTTTTTTCGATGTATATCCATTGAATTGCCGCGCATTCATCCTTTGTAAGAAGCTTCTGGTCGCATAACAATTCTAAGTCGATAAAATAAGGATTCCCTGCAAACGCGGAAAAACTCTGATACGGGCTGTCTCCGTAGCTTGTAGGCCCCACAGGTAAAACTTGCCACAATTTTTGATGCGCATCATTCAAAAAATCCACCCATCTATAGGCTGCACGACCAAGTGTTCCGATGCCATATTCTGATGGCAAACTAAAAATCGGTAAAAGAATACCAGCTTTTCTGCTCATATAAGTAACCTCCCAAATAAAAGGGCAGGCGTAACGCTAAACGCTACGCCTGCCTTTATTAACCCTATGTTTTACTTAGAAATTAGGATAAATGTCAATCGTTTCGCCTCCAACAACCGTATAGTTGTTGCCAGAAGACCACGTTGTATCATTGATCAGCGGCTTGAGCTCAAAGCTCTCGCCCTTGCCGATACGTTCCGTTTCATAAACCCAAACATCCGACGAAACATTCAGCATGCTGCGGCCGCTATCCCAAGTAAGCGGATAATCAGAACCACGCAGATACATGGTGTTGCCGAGGCCGACATCATAATGTACGCGGATCGTCGTAACCGTGCGGGCAGGAGGGGCGTAATCAGCAACATTATCAGAGGTGAATACCCATGCCGTCTTTGCCGGAATAGTCAGGTTCAAAACCTTTCCAGTGATACCGCCAGCTTCTACAGTTGCTGTTACAGAAGTGTCCAGCAGGTTCGTCAGCGTGGTTCCTACGGCAAGAGAACTTTCGGCACGCAGGGGGATTGCGCGGGTCTCGTTGCTGGTTCCGTTATTAAACACGGAGATGATTTCCTGGCCGTTCGAATCATCGCGGCGGGAGAACGCATAAATGTTATCTTCAGCCCACATTTCACGCTGCGTTCCCGTCTGGAGACAAGCATATTCTTTACGCAGTTCGGTCAAGCGCTGAATATATTTAAAGGTAATCCCATCCTCATCAAAGCCGGGCATCACTTCACGGTTTTCCTTGTTTGCAATGCCTGCCCATTCGGTGGGGACGCCACCGCCATAGCAGTTCTGCTCGGTGCCGTAATAGACATCAGGAATACCGCGAACAGTGAAAATGAAGGTCAGCGCAAGACGCAGCTTCTGGTAGTTGTCATCAGCCAAGCAGAGGAATCTATCGCGATCATGGTTGTCGATGAAGGTCACGAGGTGATTGACATCGTTGTATTTGCTATCCTGATCAAAGATGCTCTTCACCGTGGTAAAACTTGCATCATGTGCAAATACTTCTCTAGCCTGGAAGAAAAGCGGAAAGTCCAAAACACCCCATTCGTAATTCGAGAAATCACTAACGTAATCGACATCACCTACAAAGATTTCGCCAAACGAAGGAACACCCAGATAATTTTCAAATTCCTGAATGAAATCCTTGGGAAGCGAACGGCTGCATCAATGCGAACGCCGTCTGCACCGGTATCCTCTACCCATGCTTTGTAGGCATCTTTTATGGCCTGTCGTGCATCCGGATTATCCTGGTTCAGGTCATCCAAGCCGCCAAGGTCATAGTTCAGAACCTGATTTTCATCGCTCCAGTCAGTAATATCGCCAAAATGATGATACCAATCAGGGTTATTGAACGGCGCTGCAGGCTGATAGCTATCAGAGTCATAGGTGCTGCTGCTACCATTAAAGTAATCCGCAGTGTGGTTCGGAACGACATCGAGAATGACCTTGAGCCCCTTTTCATGAGCAGTAGAGACCAGATTGATCAAATCTTCCTTCGTGCCATAGTGAGGGTCAGCCGAATTGTAATTGTGGGTAAAGTATCCGTGATAACCAGATTCCTCACCATCGCGGCTAAGAAGTTCATTTTCGGACGGTGGGGAAATCCAAATGGCAGTGACCCCCAGATCCTTGATGTAATCCAGCTTCTGAGTGATGCCGTTCCAGTCGCCGCCCTGCGTGTATTTCAGTTCGCCGGGGCGGTACTCAACGCCAAGTGTACCGTTGTTGCTGCTGTCGCTGTCGTAAAAGCGATCCGTCAAAATCATGTAGATGATGTCGCTCTCGTCCAGGACAGACTTCTTTTCTGTGATTTTCTGAATGTCGGTGTCGTTGATTGCATCCGCAGGTGTAAAGTCGGAGCTTTCTTCTGCGGTCGCAATCTGGGAAGTATCACCGATATCCTGTGCAAATGCGGTCGGCGCAAATATAGCCGAAATCGCGAGTGTTGATGCAAGTAAGGCGCTTAACGCGCGCATATTTAATGTCTTTTTACTTTTCATGGTTACCTCCTTTGGTAACTGTCATTAGCCTTTGATGCCTCCTGTTTGTAACCCGGAAACGAAATATTTCTGGCAGCAGATAAATATAATCAGAACAGGAAGTAAGCTTGCCATAGACATTGCGAAAACATAGCCCCACTGTGTGAATTGATGCTGTCCAAAGAATCCAGAAATAGCAATCGGCAGCGTTCTTTTAGCATTATCGTTGATAACCGTCAAGGCCCACTGATATTCATCCCAGGCAGTAAGAAAGTTGAAAATGCTTACAGACGCAATTGCAGGACTTGCCAGCGGCATTACGATTCTAAAGAACACCGTAAAAATGCTGCCACCGTCAACGTATACAGCTTCATCGAAGTCCCTGGGAATGCTCTCAATGTAGTTTTTGATCATAAACGTGGAGAAGGGAATAACCCACGCCACATAAAACGGAACCAATCCCAGCAGCTTATTTGTCAGCTTAAAGTAGGTTGCGAGTTGATATTGCGTAATTATCAGAGTAGTACCTGGAATAATCATTGTCCCGATAACCAAGGCAAACAGAACCTTTCTTCCTGGGAAGCGGAATCGTGCAATACAAAAGGCCAGTGCGCTCGCAATAATTGCTGCAAATACGATAGTCAGAATGGCTACCACAAGGCTGTTCAGGAAGTTCAAATAGAACTTTTCCTGATTGAATATGTAGACGTAGTTCTCCAGCGTTATCTGGCTAAGCTTCGGGAAAAAGTGCGGCGGATACTCATAAAGTGCTCCATTTGGCTTCAGCGAAGTGCTGATCATATAGATCATAGGCAGGACAGAAAACACACCGCCAATGAGCAGAAGACCATAAAGAATCACATTTTGAATCGTTTTTTGCTTATTTATGGTATGCATATATGCTCACCTCACTCTACAGAGTCACCTTGCTGCATAGCCTTGAACTGAAGGATTGCCAGCAGAATCAATGTTACCGCGACAATGAACGAAAGCGCTGCTGCGTATCCGAACTCACCGGCATTAAATGCCTTATAGTACATCCAAGTCAAGACCGTTTCAGTCTTGTGCATTGGTTTTCCGCCCGTAATCATCTTAATGGATGTGAACGCATTGAAGCCGCCAATTGTCAGCATTACAAGCGCAAACAGGATTGTTGATTTGATGCACGGAATCGTAATATAAAAGAACTTGGCAATACTTCCGCATCCGTCCATCTCAGCCGATTCATACAGCTCTTGCGGAACACTTTGCAATGCGGCCAAAAACACAACCATGTTCCAGCCTACACCTTTCCAGATACCCAGCAGAATCAGGACGAACATGCCGCCTGCTCTTGTATCCAGCCAAGGAATGTTGGCAGTTGATATGTGAATCACATTCGTAATAAAGTAGTTCAACATACCTTCTGTATTGAAAATGTAGCGGAATACCAGTGAAACAATAACCCACGATGTAATTACAGGGATGTAATACACAATGCGAAACGTGATACGAAACCGGGGAATGGAATTAATAAATGCCGCGACCAGAAGTCCAAGAATCATCTGTCCAGGAACTGTGGTTATCGTATAAATGATTGTATTGACAAACGCAGTTCTAAAGGTTTCATCCGACAAAACATCAATGTAATTCTTGATCCCACAGAACGGGTGTTCCACATTGTTCCGAAGTTCCATTCGAAGAAACTCATGTAAAACAGCTTCGTAATAGGATAAATCGTAAACAATGCGAAGACCATCACTCCCGGCAGCAGAAGCGCTCCGATTTGGAATTTGTCACGCTTTGATTTGATTCCCATCGCTATATCCTCACTTTATATAGAGCAACCGCCGAAAACAGTTGTCTAACTGCGGGAAAATGTTATAATACATTTACTCCGCCAATAGTGCATCTACCTTCGTTGCCAAAGCATCCAGGGTTTCCTGGACATCGGCACCCTCACTAATAATGGAAGTCATTGCAGTAGTGAGTTCGTTGTCAATTTCGCTCCAAGAGGCTACCGGCGGGCGAGCCTTTGCGGTGGTAATGGCATCCAGGAACGGTGCATAATCGGCATTGGCAACAACATCACTATCCAGCGCTTCTTTGTTTACCGGAATCTGCCCGCACTTTGCCATTTCTTCTTCGGCAAAATCGCTGGTCATAAACTTCATGAATTTCCATGCGCCTTCTTTATTGGCAGTGTTGAACATGGCAATGTCTTCGCCGCCCAGAACGGAAATGGAACCAGCCGATCCTGCGGGGACCTCACAAGTGGCGTACTTGAAGTCGGGATATGCGCCCGCCAGCTCGGAAGTCTTCCACGGGCCTTCCAGCAGCATCATGTAACGACCAGTGCCGAAACCATCCGTCATCGGAATATCACCACTGTTAAAGCCGGTGAATTCGCTGTTCTTGTACATGTCGGCCAGCATTTTCACAGCGTTCACAGTTGCTTCGCTGTTCAGATAGCCAGTCGCTTTCGTGTAGTTTTCATCGGTGATTTCGCCGCCGTTGCTCCAAATGTAGGGCAGAACATTCCAGCCTGCCAGAGCCGGCTCATCCAGGCCCCAGACTTGCTGACCGTTCGCGTTCGTTCCAGAAAGCTTCTGGGCAGCTGCAAGCATATCGTCCATTGTCTTCGGGGCGGACAAGCTGCATCGTTAAATGCTTCCTCGTTATAGAACATGATTTTCGTGTTCGTGTTCAAGGCCAGCGCATAATAGCTCCTTTGATTTGTGCAGTGCTCATTGCACTGGGAAGCAGCTCGCTGCTAACCTCCTCAAAATCGCTCATTTCCTGATCCAGGGGCACCAGAATATTCATCTTCTGGAATTCCGGTACCCATGCAATGTCCAGACGGGCCACATCCGGCAGCGTCTGAGAACTTGCACTGATCAGAATCTTGTCATGAAGTCACTCCAGTCATGAGAAACTGCATTGACCTTATAGCCGGGGTTCTCTTCTTCAAATTTAGGAATGAGCACATTCATCAAGGTCTCATTCTCTGCGGACTGCGCACTGTAGTGATGCCAAAAGTTGATCGTAACCGTATCACCGTTGGTGGAATCATCTTTTGCCTCTTCACTTTGTGCCTCGGAAGTTTGCTGAGCTGGGGTAGTGCTTGGTGCTTGTGAAGATCCGCATGCCGTGAATGCCGTCAACATCATTGCAGCGGAAGTAGCAAGTGCCAGCACTTTTTTTGTGGATTGCTTTTTCATTGTGTTACACCTTCGCTTTCTGTTGTTAATATTTTTACGGAACACCCTGATGTTATCCACATTTCTTCATCAGAGCATTTCGTTTCGGAACAAAGTTTGTTTTGCGGTGCAGAGAATGCTGCACTTTCGTTAAATAAAACCGTTAGTGTTTTGTCAGTTGGTCCTTTTTGAGGTGGTATTTGGATTTCCTTGGTGCCGGTGTTAAGAATGATAATTGCCACATCATTATCGACGCTACGTGAAAATGCGTAAACACCATTTTCATCGTCAACATATAATGTGTGGAAGTTTCCCTCTTGAAGAACGTTGCTGTTTCTTCTGCACTTGATTAGCTTTTTATACCATTCCTTTGTGTGGAGATCCTGTTTTGACTTATCCCATTGCATTGCCTGGCGGCATAGCGGGTCGTTATCCCCGGTTATGCCAATTTCATCACCATAGAATATTGCCGGGCAACCAGGCAATGTCATTTGAAGCGCAACTCCTAAACGCAGCCGTGCAATGTCATTGCCACAAGAGAATAGGAACCGGGCCGTATCGTGACTATCCAGCGGATTGTACATCCGCAAATTCGTCTCTTGCGGATAAAGGGAGAGCATCCGATTGATGCGCTGATTAAATGTGGATACAGATATTTTATCTTTTGCGATCCAATCTGTTACGGCATCCTTGAACAGATAATTCATCGCACAATCCAGGCGGTTTCCGCTTACAAGCCTATCTGCATCCCCCCATGTTTCACCGAGGAGAAGAGCATCGGGATATTTTTCTTTTACTGTAGCAGCAAAATGTTCAAGGAATTTTGTTGGCATTTCATCTGCCACATCTAATCGCCATCCATCAATTCCAAATTCTCGTATCCAATATAGTCCAACCTCTGTGAAATAGTTCTGGACCGCCTCGTTTGCCAAGTTTAACTTGGGCATCCATTTATAGTGTCCTACGCAGTCATAAGTACAAGGATCTGTTTTGATGGGATACGACTGTACAAAGAACCATCGGGAATATTGTGACGCTTGGCCTTTCTCAACAACATCCTGAAAATAAGGAAAGTAAAAACCACAATGATTAAATACGCCATCCAGTAAAATTCGGATGTTCAATGCATGCGCTTCAGTAATAAGTGCATGCAATTCTTTTTCCGTTCCGAACTGAGGATCGATTTTATAGTAATCGACCGTATCATATTTGTGATTCGAACTTCCTTCAAAAATCGGTGTCAGGTAAAGGCAAGTAATTCCTAAATCCGAAAGGTACGGAAGTTGTTTGATGATTCCGGGAATATCGCCACCCATATAGTTTTCACGAGTGGGGGTGCTTCCCCAAGCAACGGCCTGCTTGGGAGACAGTGCATTATCGCCATTACAAAAGCGTTCAGGGAAAATCTGATAATAAATTTGCGATGCGGCCCATTTAGGAGCCCGAAAGCCATCAGTCGGATTCGGCCAAAGAAATTCAAAGAAGCTTTCGTTCATACCTCGAAAACTTTCATCAAATCCGTTTCTGCCATACCAGATAGTTTCTGTACCTTTTTTCAGTTCAAAGCAATAGCGAATATATGCGGCAATGCTTTTCATCCTGATAGATGTTCGATAGCAATCTCGTTGATCATCTCTTAATGATACGGAAAGTTTCTTTCGATGGATTTTACTGGGATCTTGTTCATATCTTTCCCAGTATAGTAATGTAACTTCATCGATGTCTTTTGCAGCTGTAAATAGCTGCAAGATAAGTTCGTTCCTCGATGCGGGGTAAATAAACTCTTGCGTTGGTCGGTGATTAACCGCTGGCAGATTCATAGGGACAACCTCCTTGTTCTCTTTGTGTTGACCTACGTTCAATCATTCTTGTTGACAGTAAAATCTGGCGCAAGCTTGACGTAGGATTCTCAATTTGGTTAATCAGTATGTCAGCGGCCTGGACTCCTAATTCGTAAGTGTTTACATCCAAGCTCGAAATCGAAGGCTCCATCACTTCTGTGATTGTCGTATTATCAAAGCAAACGATGCCAAATTCATTGGGGACGTCACTCCCCAGTGCTTTTGCTGCTCGCATTGCTCCCAACGCAAGCAAATCATTGCTACAAATAACCGCATCGGGCGGATTCTCCGATTTGAGTAATTCAACGACCTTTCTTTTGCATTCATCAATTGAAGAAATTTGATGAATGATCATTCCTTGATCAAACGGGAGTTCACAATCTTGCAATTCACGGCAGTACCCAATAACACGATCCTTATTAAAAAGTTCCTTATCACCATTTGTGATGAGTGCGATTTTACGATAGCCTTTTTGGAATAAATGCCGTACCGCTAGCGAACCGGCTTGCATATTATTTATATCTACCCAACTGATTTCGTTTTCGGTATGCTCGTGGCGTCCTAAAATCACACAGGGAAATTTCTGTTCATTAAGGCGTTTGAGGAATGGCTCGTTTGCGATTGATTCAGGAATAATTACTCCATCGATTTTTTTCCCCAAGACCAACCTTTCTACAGAATCAATCCCCCCAAATGCCTCCGCGCCATTTGTGATGAGCAGATTATAATCGTTTTTATGGGCAGTGGTCTCAATTCCAAAAACTGTATCGTTGAAGAAATTGTTCGAATATGCTTCTGTGTTTTCTACATCGATAACAATTGCAATCGTATGTGCGCTGCCTGTCGCAAAACTTCTTGCAAAATCGTTGGGAACATAATGTAGTTCCTGCATTGCTTTTTGTATGCGTTGTGCAGTTTCGTCTGAGATTACACCTTTATTATTTAGTACGCGCGATACAGTTGAGGCGATACCCCCGCGCGATGCGCCACATCCCGGATGGTTGCTGCCATATCCTTCCTCCCGTGCAATCGGTTTACTTATACAATTTCCGAAAACAGATAATTCTAAAGTCTTTTTTGTTAAAAACAGACATCTTTCGCAGTGAATATCCGTACACATTGGAACCGCGTTGCAATCTTTAATGCAACCGCTTGCATTAGCTAAAGAATAGCACTCGCCCTATAAATTGTCAATATAGAAAATTAATTTTGGATAAAAAGCCAAAAAGACGGCATTGCTTTTGTCACAATTACCACTGAACTTGTGCGCCTCGTGCTAATTTTTTCGCTATTGCGCAACTCAGCGTATGTTTTTCTTTACAATTTACATTCCGAAATACCTCATTGCGTCTGTCCTGCTTCCGTTTACATGTACCTCTAAGTGCAAATGGCTGCCTGTGGCTCGCCAGTGTGGCGACATAACCGATGACCTGCCCGGCCTGCACTTGTTGGCCGGTGGTGACACAAATGCTGGAGCAATGGGCGTATAGCGTTTCCAGCCCACCGCCGTGGTTAATTTGGATGTAGTAACCGTAACTGCCGCCCCAGCTGTCAAGGCCGTTGGCAACAGTGATCACGCCATCAGCGGCGGCAAGGATTGGTGTACCCTCGGCACAGGCGATGTCGGTGCCGTGTGGGAACTGACCTCTCCAGTGATTGGGTCTACACGGTGGCCGAATTGCGAGGTAATTGTACCCGCAACCGGCAGCGGCCATTGCAGGGTGCCTGTCGGAGTACGGGTGCTGTCCGGGTTCATAAGTTCTCCACCGCCCTGTGCAAAACCGCCGAGTAGTTCTGCCCATAGCTCTTCGTACTGCGGGTCCTGCAGCAATTGCAGATAAGTATTCTGGCGGGTGGAAAAGTGATAGTCTGCTACCATCTCGTCAGGCGTTTTGTGGGTCAGCTCAATAACAAGGACGGTTTCCGTTATCTCCGCGGTGGCCTGGTTGCCATCCTCATCGGTGGTATCTATTGTGATGGTCTCCGGGTGGGTGGAATAGTCCACCTCGTTCATCTCCCACATGATTTCTCGCAGTTTGTCGACCTGTTCCTCTTCCAGCGAAGCAACCGAGGAGCCGAACTCGTTTCCTGACACATACGAAGAAAAGACCGCCAGGACATCCTGCCAACGGATGAAGTACACATCATCGTTGGCTGTAATGTCTTGGCGGTCGTGCTGTACGGTATTGGAGATTTCTTCCAGTCTGTCGCGGTATTCTGCCGTCAGGGTGTCTACGGCTTCACGCACAGTGACGGACGCTGCGTTGGGGGCATCGGCGGCAAAGAAGATGCCGTAAGCCGAGCCGGACACAAACGCCACAAGGCTGATAACAATAATGATGCTAAGTGCCACGCTGATGCCTACGACAATGGCCGCAACAAGGCTGTGGAGGCTGGCGAGAAAGTGTCGTATGGCCGAGCGGACCGCCACAGCCGTCTTGCAGGTGCTGCTGGCGGCTTTCTGGATAGCAAGCTGCACTTGACGGGTACGGGTCTGCATTTGTGCTTGGGTTGTTATGCTCCGCACAGTTTCATTTGCGGCGGTTCGCAGTTGGCGCTGACCTTGGGTCACACCACGAATATCTCGTGGCGCGGTCTTGGCGGTGACGACTTTTTCTTTCGCCCGCTGGCGGGGCAAATCTGCCCCACGGCGCGGGTGCCGCTCTGCATCGGACAGCGTGCTGCACTCGACTTGTTTGGGGCTGACACCGCGCTCATTGGCGGTGTGGACGCGGAT
>ENA-OUNI01000096-OUNI01000096.1-human-gut-metagenome-genome-assembly--contig:-NODE-96-length-35135-cov-2.786877_pt1 | contig 35135 bp, 44 predicted proteins | sample MGYA00242499_ERZ504580 | MGnify/ENA primary metagenome ERZ504580 (study PRJEB26092, sample SAMD00036315) | human gut metagenome | host: Homo sapiens | study: EMG produced TPA metagenomics assembly of... | reverse complement strand
TGCAGGCATTGGCAAGCTCCGCAAAATTCCAGACCGTTTCTGCCATGCAGACGCACCCGGCAAAACGCTGCAAAACAGAAGAAAACACGGTAAACCATTCCGAAGCTATCCTTTTCACCAGCCAGAGAAACGCCTGCTCCCCCTGGTATGCCCAGCCGGCCATCGTTGCAAATGCGAACAGCAGAATCCCGACCGCGACAACATAGCCTCCCGCCGGTCCGAACACACTTTCAAAGGCCTGAATTACCATCGCCGCTCCATCCGCTTTTTCCGCCTCCAGTATCCCCTCTGCCGCCCCGGTCACTCCAACGGCAAGGCCGGTCACAAGACAGATCACCATGGTATCAACGAACACACCTGTCATGCTGATGTACCCCTGCCGCACGGGATCGTCGGTCTGTGCCGCCGCAGCACTGATTCCGCCTGCTCCAAGCCCTGCTTCATTCGAAAACACACCGCGGGAAATTCCATACCGCAAGGCCGGCGGCAGCAGGGAAATTCCCGCACCCACCGCTCCTCCCGATACCGCCCGGAAAGAAAACGCGTCCCGTACTATCGCAAGCAGTGTCCGCGGAAGCTCTCCGGCGTGCAGACCGATTACCATTCCTGCCCCGCCCAGATAAAAGAGTGCCATTCCCGGTACCAGCACCTCCGCCGCTTTTGCAATGGAACGCAGTCCGCCTGTCACCACGAGCAGAAGAAGAATCGTCAGCACCAACGCGCTTTTTTCTCTTGCCACGCCAAACGTATCCTGCATCGCCAGCGCAATCGAGTTTGCCTGCGTCATATTGCCCATTCCGAGAGATACCAGCACGGTGCTTCCGGCAAAAAACACAGCCAGCATCTTCGCCAGCCGCTCCCCCGGAAATGCTCTGGTCAGCGTCACCATCGGACCGCCGCAGTATGTTCCGTCTTTTCTTTGCATCCGGTACTGCACCGAGAGAAAACTCTCAGAAAATTTCAAAGCAAGTCCACAACCGCCGCCAGCATCATCCATCCAGTGCTCCTGGTCCTCCAAGCGCCATTGCGGAGGCAACCCCCACGATATTGCCCGTCCCGATTTCCGCCGCAAGTTCCGTCATCAGCGATGCGAACGGCGAAACTCCTGCTTCTGTTTTCTCCCCGCTGTATCTCGCCTCACGGCCGAATGCTGTACGAAGCGCAAAGAACAACCGTCGAATGGGTAGCGCGCGAAGCTGGATGGTCAGAAAAATGCCTGTCCCAAGCAGCAGAAAAAGAAGCGGCGGTCCCCAGGCGGCTGCATTCACCGCTTTTAGAAATGCATTGATTTTTTCAAGCGTGGCCATATCCATTCCTCCCTGTACAAAGTTCCAAAGGAAAGCAGTTCCCGTCCCTCCATTGTTAAACGGTTTTCTGTCCATGCATCGCAATGTTTTCTCTGCACTTTATGCAGCACCGCACAAAAAGAACCCGACAGCAGCCTTACGGCCCGTCCGGTTCTTTCGATCTTCATCTTATTTTGTTGTATTCCGCTTCCGCCCGTTTTTCAGGACTCCTGCTCCTTTAAATCATCCGCCACGAGAACACCCGCTTTGAAGCCCATCAGCATCATCTCGAGCATTTCTGCATCGTAATTGCGGTATTTCAGGTAATAAAACAGCGAATCGAGATAATTCAGAAAGCCTTTTTTCGTCTCCGGACTTAAAATCACCCGTTTTCCGTCGCCCATCAGATATTTGGCAATCCGGGAAAAGACGAACTTTTCGTTCAGAAATGCCATCGCATCCGATGTCTCATCCTCCACCAGGATCTGGATCGGTTTTCTCCGCAGCAGCCAGTAGGTCTCATAGGAGATCACTTTCAATGAATTGATATGCTTTGCCTGATGAAAATGTTTCAGGCGGGAAATATCCGTGAAATAGTCCAGCACTGCATGGCTCAACAGCGACTCGCTGATCTGGATTTTCTCGCGGATGCCGAGACTCTTGGCAAATTCCTCGATTTCTTCGTAAAAAACAGCGTAACGGCTCTGGATTACTTCCTCGGAAAATTCTTCCAGAAGTCCGTCGTAGTTTGTGTATATTTTTTCTATTGTATTCATTTTTCCTCCCCGGGCAGATTCAGGATTTCATAGCAGAGTTTCGTCCGGACAAAGTCGGTATATTCGGTCATCTCGCGTTTTTCCATTGTTCCGTAGCGGATCGGCGAGTATTTCCCATCAGATGTTTTCGGATTTTTCCGGCTTTGACTGCCGCCATCATATTCTCCGCAGAGTCCTCTGCTGCATGAGAGAAGCCCATGCGGCCCGTGTTTCTTCCATCCATTTTTTATCCTTTCCCATGTCTGAAAAGCAGTTTTATTCTTTCAGTATGCTCCAGACGGCATCATCCATCGTATGAATTTCATTCAGATCGCGTTTTTCCACCGCTGCCTTGACCTGCGGTTTTAATTCACGCTTGCGCACGATCGTTTCCTTGCTCTGGAACTTCTCATCCGGCACAACCTGGAGACGGCGGTAGAACGATCCCATCTCATCTCCCATGCCCGCCAGACGGTTCAGCAGCTCGGAAAACTCTGTCAGCATGGCGTTTCCCTTGCGCCGCGGGTAAAGAATGCTGTGGTCAATCTCTCCCCAGCCCTCCTCGAACAGCGTCTTAATCTGAATTTCAATGTAGACGCCGCGGTAAACGACAATGTAATGCACCGCACGGTAATGTTTCCGGTCCAGAATGTTCTCCTCCGGAATCCAGTTCACATAAATGTCGGCGTAATCGCCAAGTCTTGTATGGACTTTCGGCGGCTCTGCCATATAGCCCGATGCGTTCTGGTCGTAGTCACGGCCGTAATCACGGATGTATTTCTCCGGATCATTTTTAAACCAGTGCGTAATGTATTTATGGAAGTTTACCCAGTCCTCCCGATACAGCAAAAGTCCCCGGATTCCGATCAGATCTGTCACGTAACGCATATAGCTTGTCGAATCCATTTTCCGGTACTTTGCATAATTTTCTAGGCGCTTGCGCACCAGCTTTTCCACCAGATGTTCGGTGTCCTTCAGACGGCTGTGGTACGACTGCAGTCCGATCTCTTTTTCCTTGTCCTGCAAAAACTCTGCCACAAATTCTTTTCGGATCTTTTCCAGCGTCGGACGCGCCGTTCATAATCATCCGCAATTTCCAGCAGTTCTTCCCAGGAAATATCTGCTTCCTCAAATTCCTGCGGCAGAATTCCGAATTTCTGCAAAAACTCGTCCTTTGTCAGATACACGTAAATTCCTCGCTCTCTTTGTCAATTCAACGTACAGGTTTCTTTTTTTTCAGAACGCACCCCGGAGAAACCCGGCCCCGCTGCGTTCTGACGCACCGGAGAGATTATAGCACATTCATCCCCGCTTCACAAGTAAAATCTTTATTTAAGAATGCACATTTCCACTTTAATCTTTCTGCCAATTTCTTAAACTTTCCTTAAGCTGTCTTGATGTTTCACCTGCCCATGGTAAGATAATCGTGACTTGGCAGAATTGTCTGCTGTTTACACTTACATTAAGAGGGAGGTCTTTTTTATGTGGACTCGAGAGGAACTGAAAACCCGCGGAAAAGCCGCATTTTTACGCAATTACTGGATCTGTGTGGTAGCCGCCCTGATTCTGACTCTGCTGGTCGGAAGCGGTACTTCTAATTCTGGAAATTCCAACAATGACAGCAATCAGACTAACTCGGTCGGTATATCTGGATTTACGATTTCTTCCGATAACTTCAATGTGGAATCCTTTGCAGAAAAATTCACCCCGCTTGGACCGGTTAAATTTGTTTTTACTGTCTTCAGCGGCATTGTACTTCTTGTCATTGGTCTTGCCTTTATTCTGATCCGTATTTTTGTTCTTGCACCATTTGAGGTAGGAGGCTCGAGGTTTTTTCATTGAAAACTCGATGGAAAAAGCGGGACTTGGCAACATACTGTTCGGATTCCAGAACGGCTACTATGGAAAAACTGTGTGGACTCTGTTTTTAAAAAATCTTTATATATTCCTCTGGTCGCTGCTTCTTCTGATTCCTGGAATTGTGAAAGCTTATGAATACCGCATGGTTCCTTATCTTCTCGCCGACTACCCGGAACTTTCGACCGAAGAAGCATTCCGCATCAGCCGTGAAATGATGAACGGTGAAAAGATGAATACATTTATTCTTGATCTCTCCTTTATCGGATGGTATATTCTTTCCGGAATCACCTGCAATCTTGTCGGTATTTTCTATCTGTATCCGTACAAATATGCAACCGATGCCGAACTGTTCCTGGTTCTGAAACAGAATTACTTCTCCAGCCGGAGTTATGGCAATACGTATCAGGCTTACTAAACCGCACAAAAAATCAGGTGCTTCTCTTTTCGGGAAGCACCTTGATTTTTATGTATTTCTTTTTAAATATCTCTTAGATATAATCTTTCATTTCAAAATACCGCATCAGAATATCGGCACAGTTCTCGATGCCAAGATCCGAGGTATTCAGGATCATATGGTAGTTATTGACATCGCCCCATGTCTTTCCGGTATTTTTATAATAATACTCGGCACGCTGCTTGTCTGTCTCTTCCAGCATCACCTCAGCCGCCTCTCTTGTCAGGGAAAACAGCTTCATGATACGTTTGATCCGGTCCTCTTTGTCCGCGCAGACATAAATATTGATGACGTTGCTTTTATCTTTCAGAAACTCCGAAGCACACCGTCCAATGATAATACACGGCTGTTTCGCCAGCTCGCGGATCGCATCCGCCTCAGATTCAAAGGCATTTTCACGCATGCCGTGCTCTACATCGTCCTTATCATATACCGGGATATGCAGTCTCTCGGAAAGTTCTTTCGCAATAATACTCGCCCCAGTACCAAACCGGCGGCTCATCGTAATAACTAAGTTCATTTGCCACTTCCTCCTTCGCACTTCTCATAACGCAAACAAACGCCTTATGACAAATCAAAAAATTTTTCTTTCGCTGTCTTTCATTATAACAAACCCCCACCGAAAACTCAAGGTTTTTCGACAGGGGAATGGATCACTCAGGCGATGGTGATTTCTTCTATTTTCTTTTTTGCGAAATGATTGAATGCCGCGATGACTCTTCCTGTGCAGACCATGGCTATAACAGTGCCGATTCCGATTCCTACCGGGCGGCCGGCATCGATGAGCCGATCGCAAGGGAAATGACGATGGCGGAGAAATCAAAAAGATTTTTTCCGAAACCCATGTTCTTTCCGCAGCGCTCGCCGAGAACTCTTGCCAGGCCGTCGGCCGGGTTTGGGACGATGTTGACGTCTACGGTCACAGCGGCGCCGATTCCCGTAAGAATGATGGCAAGGACAAGAACGAGAAGCCGCATTCCCATCTGGTCAGGTGCCGGGAAAATCCGGTCGAAGATGGTGATAAAGGCGCTCGTCAGGTAACTTGCGGCAACCTGCAGAAGCTGGAACGGCGGGAATTTTCCTTTCAGCAGTACGATCTGTAATACGATGAAGATCAAATACGCCACGAAGACGGCGGTTCCTGTTTCATAGCCGAAGATCTGTGCCACGGCGTACGGCATGGAGATGATGGGCGATACGCCGAGGTTCGTCTTCGTATTCAGTGTGATACCGAGTGCCAGCACCATAATTCCAATCAGATAAAGCGCAATGCGCAGAATCCATTTCTTTTGTTTTTCCTGCATAATTTTCCCTCTTTTCTTTCTGTAACAACGCTTCTATCTTAACACACATCAGGGAAAATGTGCAGTAAGTCTATCGGATGCAGGATTACTCCTCCTCCAGCACACAGCCTTCTGGTGCATAAGTTTCAAAAAGCCAGTCCTCAAGCGCATTCAGATTATCATCGGAATGCTCGACCTCACGCGCATAGCGCCAGGAAAGCTCCTCGATGTCGTGCATGGAAAGCGTTTTTCCATTTTCCAGCCACCGTGCAACCAGGATTTCCTGAATCCAACGGACAGAGAACAGCGCGAGTTCCATTTTGGAACAGACCATATCGTCGTAGACGGCGCCGCAAAAATAGGTGTAGACGAAAAACATCAGAAGCTGCTCACCGATGTTTTCCCACTCTGCACGGCGTTCACCTGCAGCGCCCCAGGTGCGATGGAATTCTTCACAGATGGCCTGATAAGCGGTTTCTCCGTTCTGATACAGCGCTTTTTCTGTGCCGTCAAGCACAGTATCCCATTCCGGACGAAGACGCTCGAGACCGCGGAGAACGGCAAGTTCCTTCACCTGGCGGTCATATGCATGAAAGGATGCAGCATCCACACCTTTTTCCGCAAGGCTCTCCGCCACGCACTCGCTTAAGGTTCCCTCTTCCAGATGCTTTTCATACTTCCGAAGCAGGTCATCGATATCATACTCCCGCTGCTCCTCCATACAGATCTGATACTGTTCTGCGAGCTGCTCTGCCGCCGTCATGCGCTCCTGCAGCGGCAGTTCGCGGTTCTGCAGAATCCGGAACAAAACATCTCTCGTGTCTTCCAGCTGGAGAACATCATGAAGTCAAACTCTTCAAAATCATCCTCCTCGTCGGTCTCCTCCTCCAGAAAGCGCACCGGCTCTTTGCAGGACAGGATAATCCGTGCAGCTTCCGGGCAGGAAAGGGACAGGGATAATTCACGCAGACCCTCATACTCCTCCGTATGGCGCGGGTAAAGGCGGCAGGTGTCGCATAAGGAATCCGGCCCCAGTTCCTTGTAAAGATCGCAGAGATTTTCATCATTCAGAAAGGCACAGCGGCGGTTGTTCTGGTAAAAACACTCTTCCTCCCAGTCGATCGAATTGCGCAGGCGCTTTCCAAACTCACTCTTCTCATTTCCATACCGCTCCAGGGAATCCTCGTCGATCACGATCTGCCAGCCGGCACAGCACGTATCCGGCATCTCCGGCGGTGCATACAAACTGGTCGTAAAAATGTGGTTTTAAATATCTCATGCTTTTTTGTTTCCTTCTTTATATTTCTGTACGATCCACGCACCAGCTCGCCGACCGGCATGCCGCTTTTTTCTGCAATTACTGCGGCACTCTCGTACTCTGGGTAAATTTTTTCGATCTCGCCGTGGCGGCAGATCTTGACTGCCGCATGGCCGTACTCGGTTGCGATTGTCGCAAACTCGCGTTTCATCACGGTGCGCTCCATCCGGCAGCGGCGGATGCCGATTGTGGTGGTCTCGGCGAATATGATATTTTCCAACGTCTCCCGCGTTGTATCATCACAGATTACATCCAGCTGGTAAGCCGGGCGGTTTTTCTTCATATAGACCGGGATGTAATGGACATCTCTTGCGCCTGATCGCAGCAGTTTTCCCATGCAGTAGCCGAGCGCCTCGCCGGTGCAGTCATCAATGTTGCACTCCAGCTTCCAGATCGTATCTTTCTCGTCGTTTTCTTCTGTTTCGAGCATCATCGCACGCAGCAGTGACGGGCGCTCATACGTCCGTTTTCCGGCGCCAAGACCTGTTCTGGTACATTTGAAGGATGCCGGCAGTGTCTCTTTTGTACGGATTGCCGCAACAATGGCTGCTCCGGTCGGTGTGACCAGTTCACCCTGGATTCCGGTCGGAACGAGGGTCAGGCCATGTGCCTGTACGATATTTAAAACAGCCGGTACCGGAACCGGGATCATGCCGTGCTGGCATCTGACAAAGCCGCTTCCCTCGCTGAGACCCGTCACGATGACTTCATCCGGCGCCAGGTTATCCAGGCAGACAGCGGCAGACACAATATCCACGATGGAATCGACAGCTCCCACCTCATGGAAATGCACCTGATCAAGCGGCACGCCATGGGCTTTTGCTTCCGCTTCGGCAAGAATCTGGAAATCCGCTCCGCCAGCGCTCTTGCTCCCGGTGTCAGACCGCCGCTGCGGATAATCGCAAGAATCTCCGGCAGCCGCGGTGCTCATGATGGTGATGATGCTCCTCTGTGTGATCGTGGTCATGGCTGTGCGCATGCTCGTGGTCATGATGATGCTCGTGATCATGTGGATGGTCATGCACTTCCGCCCCATCCCCGTGCAGATACGCCATATCGTGATCATGGTTCTCATGCTCTGCATCCAGAATCACATTGAAATCGCAGGCATCCAGCCCCGACTTTTTCACTCTTGTAATCGCAATTTCGTATCCCGGCAGTTTCAGGCTTTCCAGTGATTTCTCCAGTACTTCCCGGTCTGCTCCCAGGTCGAGCAGCGCTGCAACGGTCATATCTCCGCTGATTCCGCTCCTGCACTCCAGATATAAACTTTTACTCATCTTGATGTACTCCCATTCTGTTAATCTGTGTTGCAATATATCCGGCTCCATAGCCGTTGTCGATATTCACGACGGCAATTCCGTTCGCGCAGGAATTGATCATCGTAAGCAGCGCCGAAAGACCGTTCATGCTGGCCCCGTAGCCAACGGATGTCGGAACAGCAATCACCGGCTTGTCCACCAAGCCGCCGAGCACGCTCGCCAGCGCCCCCTCCATTCCGGCAACGGCTACAACGCAGTTGGCGCTCTGAATCGTATCGAGACGCGACAGCAGGCGGTGGATACCGCTCACACCGACATCGTAGATACGCTCAACGTTTGCACCGAAGTATTCTGCGGTCTGCGCCGCCTCCTCGGCAACGGAAATATCCGCAGTTCCAGCCGTACAGACCGCAATTTTTCCGATCCGCTTCTTGTCTTTCTTTTCTATTTTTAAAATATGCGACAGCGGATCATACACCACTTCCGGAAACTTTTCGCAGATCAGCTCATACTGATGCTCACTGGCTCTCGTTCCGAAGACCTCCCCATCCTGCTCGTACAGACGCGTAAAAATCTTCAGCAGATGTTCATCCGCCTTCCGCGCACAGAAAATGACCTCCGCAAATCCGCTCCGGATTTCACGGTGCGTATCCAGCTTAGCATATCCCATCTCCTCGAACGGCTCTTTTTTGAAATATTTCTCTGCTCCTCGATCGAGATTTCGTTGTTTTTACTTTTTCTAATACCTCTCTTGCCTCCAAAGCATTCACCTCGTTTTCGTTTTTTCCTTTTTTTCACACCCAAATACGATACAACATAAAAAGAAAGCCGAAACCTCTGCTTTATCAGAACCTTCTCTTTTCTGACACCGCAAATCTCCAGCTTTCTTTATTTTAAACTATGAAGTGCACTTTAAGTCAAGCAGATTCTATACACAAGTATACCCTGCTTTCTGCGTTCCCGCAATGTTTTCTTTTCGCAGTGTGAGTCATCGTATAGAAATAAGAATCCCCGCCGATGCCGCATCAAATGCCGCACCGCCGGGGATTCTGTAAGTTTAACTGTATTCCGCTGTCTTATTTCTCTGCTTCTCTTTTCTTATCCAGTTTTACATTGCGGAAGTACAGCACCATATCTACCGTGATCTCTGCAATGTTCAGGAAATAGAAAGCCCATGCAAGGAAAAAGATCCAGTCTTTGTCCGGGTTGTTCATATAGCTGATAAATTTGTTGGCAATACCGAAAATATATCCGATCCAGATGAACACCTCAAAGTAAAGGCTCTTTCCTTTTGCTGTTCTTGAAGTCCAGGATTTATAAATGGACAGCGGCCAGGACAGGCCAAAGCACAGGATCATCAGTGCTTCCAGTAAGTGGCTTATCATTTCTACAGTCATGTTTTTCTTCCTCTTTCATTTCTTTTTCTGCCGAAAGTCGCTTGCAAGTGTTAATGCCCTGATGTCTTTTCAGCTTGAGACCTGTCTGAAATAATCAGACGGGTCTATGGTCTCTCTTGTATTTCGTCGTTACAAATGTAACCTTTAGTCTTCTTTATGCGCTTCTAAGTATTCTTTTCTTCCCATCTCATACAGATTATTTCCGTCGCAGTCGATGATAACAAAAAGCGGCATGTCTTCTACTTCCAGACGGCGAAGTGCTTCTGCGCCAAGATCTTCGTATGCGATCAGCTCTGCTTTTTTGATGCATTTTGCAAGCAGTGCGCCGGCTCCGCCGATGGCTCCGAAGTATACGCCATGATATTTCTTCATGGCTTCTACAACTTCCGGAAGACGTGCGCCTTTACCGATCATTCCTCTTGCGCCTACGGACATCATGGTCGGAGCATACGCATCCATACGGCCGCTGGTGGTAGGACCTGCAGATCCGATGACCTGGCCTGGTTTTGCAGGGGTCGGTCCTACGTAGTAAATCGTAGCGTCTGTCGGATCAAACGGGATTTTTTCTCCTCTTGCGAGCGCTTCACACATTCTCTTATGTCCGGCGTCACGGGAAGTATAGATAGTTCCGGTCAGATATACGGTATCTCCGGCATGCAGTGTTTTTGCCAGTTCTTCTGTTAAAGGCAGCTGAATATGTTTTTCCATGATCAGATCACCTCCGTTTTATGACGGGTAACATGGCAGTTGATGTTGACTGCACACGGCATTCCCGCAATATGAGTCGGCATTGTCTCGATATTGAGGCCGATGGCTGTGGTTTTTCCGCCAAAGCCCTGCGGTCCGATGCCGAGTTTGTTGACTTTCTCCAGCATTTCTTTTTCCAGATCTGCGTAGAACGGATCCGGGTTCTCGGAATCGATCGGGCGCATCAGTGCTTTTTTCGCAAGCAGTGCACATTTATCGAAGGTTCCGCCGATACCAACGCCGACTACCATAGGCGGGCATGGGTTCGGGCCTGCTGTCTCAACAACTTCCAGGATGAAATCCTTGATTCCCTGAAGACCTGCGGACGGTTTGAACATACGGATCATACTCATATTTTCGCTTCCGAAGCCTTTCGGGCCTACGGTTACTTTGATCTGATCGCCAGGAACGATCTCGGTGTAGAGCATAGCCGGTGTATTGTCGCCGGTGTTTCCTCTTCTGACCGGATCTTTGACAACGGATTTTCTTAAGTATCCTTTGTCATATCCTCTTCTGACACCTTCGTTGACTGCCTCTGCAAGATCTCCTCCTGCGATGTGCACATCCTGTCCGATTTCCAGGAAAACACATGCCATTCCGGTATCCTGGCAGATCGGCACGTTCTGTGCGTCTGCGATCTCATAATTTTCTACGATTTTGTCCAGAACACCTTTTGCAATCTCGCCATCCTCGCAGGCACGGCAGCCTGTGATGCACATTTTACGTCTTCCGGAAGATGGTAGTTTGCTTCGATACAAAGTTTCTCTACCACATCCGTAATGGTACTAGCCTGAATTTCACGCATGGGATTCTCCACCTTTCTTTCCTTGCTATTTTATCATACCGATCATCCAATGGATTTTCAGCACGGAAAGCGTGTCCAGGGACAGTATTTCTGCCCCGGGCCACGCTTTTTCGCGGTTACTGCATTTTACAGGTGTCTCTTTCCTGCATAATCCGGCAGAAGCTGCGGAGATACCATACCGGTGTCAATGCCTGCCTCTTTTAAGGTCTCAGCATATTTCTCCACATGATCCAGATTCATCTTTCCAAGTGTTACGTCTTTTGCTTTTGCTGCTGCAGCTTTTCCTGCATCACGGCCAAATACGATAACATCCAGCAGAGAGTTACCCATCAGACGGTTTCTTCCGTGGATTCCTCCAACTGCCTCACCTGCTACGAGCAGGTTGCTTACGGTGTTGGTAAAGCCTTCGCCGTTGATTTCCAGTCCACCGTTCTGATAATGCAGCGTCGGGTAAACCAGGATCGGCTCTTTTCTCATATCGATGCCATACTGCATGAACATACGGAACATAGCCGGGATTCTCTTCTCAATGGTGCCTTCTCCGTGGATCAGCTCGATCATTGGAGTATCCAGCCATACAGCCTTGCCCTGTGGAGTCTCAACGCCCTCGTTGCGGTCGTCGGAGCACTCGCGGATGATGCTTGCTGCAGATACATCACGGGTTTCCAGCGGATGCATGAATGCTTCGCCGTCTACGTTTACGAGCATTGCGCCCAGAGAACGTACTTTCTCGGTTACCAGAGCACCGAAGATCTGAGCCGGGTAAGCAGCTCCGGTCGGATGGTACTGAATGGTATCCTGATACAGAAGCGGAGCGCCTGCACGGTATCCAAGGATCAGACCATCAGCGGTTGCACCGTAATGGTTGGATGTCGGGAAGTTGTTGTAGTGAAGACGTCCCGCACCACCGGTTGCAATGATAACTGTTTTTGCCTTTGCTACCTGGTACTCGCCAGTCTCCATGTTCTGGAGAACAGCACCTGCAACCTGTCCCTTATCGTCTTTGATCAGCTCTACTGCGGAAGAGAACTCGATCACCGGAATACCGCGGTTGATGACTTCATCACGCAGTGTTCTCATGATCTCTGCTCCAGAGTAGTCACGGCATGCATGCATACGTTTTCTGGAAGTTCCGCCGCCGTGCGTAGTTACCATACGGCCATTCTCATCTTTATCAAACATAACGCCCAAGTTTTCCAGCCAGGAGATTGCATCCGGAGCTTCCATAACCAGTTTGCGGAGCAGTTCCGGTCTTGCAGCAAAGTGTCCGCCGCCGAACGCATCCAGATAATGCTGTGCCGGGGAATCGTTTTCTTTGTCCGCTGCCTGGATTCCACCTTCTGCCATCATGGTGTTTGCATCACCAATTCTCAGTTTGGTGGTAATCATAACGTTTGCGCCAGCCTCGTGAGCCTCGATAGCTGCAGAAGAACCTGCTCCACCGGCACCGATAACCAGTACATCTACGTCATAATCTACTTTGTCAAGGTCGATGTCAACACCGAGGATACGGCTGTTGGACTCCAGCAGATAGCCGAGCTCTGTCGGAACTTTCTCACCTTTGTTCGGGCCGACTTTCAGGGTGATGAAGCCTTCCTCTTTATAGTCCGGATGATATGCTGCAAGAAGGGCATCTTTCTCATCCGCTGTCATTCTTCTTGGCTCTGTTGCCATTCTCTGGGCTCTGGTAGCTTCTACCTTTTTAATAGAGTCCTGCATATTGGCCAGTGTATACATTCGAAATTCCCTCCTTATTTCTCGATCTCACGGTTGTTGTAAAGTTCCTGCATTTCTTCGATCGGTTTCTGCATAACCTGCTCGATCAGATCATCAAATTTTCCTTCTTTGATCTCTGCTACACGGTTCTTTACATGTTCAGACTTCGGAGCAATGTATTTTCCGTTCAGACGTCTTGCCAGCTCTCCTACCATCGGATGGGAGATACCAGCCGGACAGCGGGATGCACAGATTCCGCAGCCGATGCAGTCGAAGGACTCTTCTGCACATTTCTTGAAGTCGCCTCTCTGTGCGTATGCAATATACTGCATAACGTTCAGGCTCTGCGGACATCCTTTGGTACATGCATTACATCCAACGCAGCTGTAGATTTCCGGATACAGATCCATCATGACTCTCTGCTCTGCGCTGATCTCTTCGATATCGTATGTTCTCTTGTCGATCGGATAGAACGGAAGGCTTGCGATATACATACCGTCTTCTACCTGTGTCTGACATGCCAGACAGGTTTTCAGCTCATTCTTTCCTTTGATTCTGTAGATGGTCGCACATGCACCGCAGAATCCGTGACGGCATCCGCATCCGCGTTTTAACTGATATCCGGCATACTCCATAGCGGTCATAATGGTCAGATCGCCAGGTACGGAATACTTCTTGCCGTAAACGTAAATATTTACCATTTCCTGCATTTTCTTCAACCTCCGTTTAATATTCGTTCGGTAATTCGTCAATCTCGTCGCAGCGGAAAACCGGGCCGTCTTTGCAGACATATTTATCTCCGATGTTGCACGGCCGCATTTTCCGATACCGCATTTCATACGAAGCTCCAAAGTAGTGTAAACCTGTGTTTTCTCATAGCCCAGCTCCTGAAGTCCCTGAAGGACAAATTTGATCATGATCGGCGGTCCGCAGATCAGAGCTGTTTTGTCAACAGACATATTCAGTTCTTTTACATAGTTCGGAACGAATCCTACATGGCCGTCCCAGCCTTCCTGTTCACGGTCAATCGTCAGATGCACGTTGACATCTTTTGCTTTCGCCCATACTTCCTGGATCTCTTTTAACTGTACCAGATCGTCTTTGGAACGGGAACCGTAAACGATATCTACGGTACCGTAGTTATCACGATTGTCCAGTACGTAATTAATAACAGAACGCAGTGGAGCAAGTCCGATACCTCCGGCGATGAACAGCAGATCCTGTCCTTTTAATACGGTTTCTACCGGGAAATGATTTCCATACGGTCCACGAACCAGGATTTCATCTCCTACGGACATGTTGTGAAGATAATTCGTTAAAGTACCGCACTCCTTGATGGAGAACTCCTGGTACTCTTTGTTTGTCGGGGAAGAGGTAATGGAAACAGTGCCTCTCCGACACCCGGTACACAGAGCATTGCGCACTGGCCAGGCATATGTTCAAACAGCTTGGTGCCGTCCGGACGAACGATACGGAATGTTTTTACGTCCGGTGTTTCGCGGCGGATATCTGTGATGATACCGACCTGCGGCAGCAAAGCGTTTTTCTTTTCTTCGCTTCCACAACTACAATTGCACATTTACTTGGTACCTCCCATGCGTTTGATTACTTTGACAATGTTCAGCGACTGCGGGCATTTCTCTACGCAGCGTCCACATCCGACGCAGGAATACATTCCGTCGTTGTTGTCCGGGAAGTATACCAGTTTGTGCATGAAACGCTGACGGAAACGCTGCAGCTGTGTGGTACGGTTGTTTCCTGCTGCCATCATGGTGAAATCAGAGTACATGCAGGAATCCCAGCAGCGGTAACGCTGTACACCGTTTCCGGTGTTAAAGTCTTTGATATCGTAGCACTGGCAGGTCGGGCAGGAGAACGTACAGGTTCCGCAGCCTAAGCAGGCATCGGAAAGTTCTTTCCACTTCGGATCGTCAAAACGTTCTTTTGTCTTGCCAACGCCCCATCCCTCGAGGGAAAGGTTGCTGTTTGGCATCTTGTCGATCAGAGTACGGATTGCTTCTTTCTCAGCCTCTACTTCTTTGGTAAGATCCTGCTCGGTCAGGTAAGCTTTTACAAGCTCGGTCAGTTTCTGGCCTTTTCGGTTTTTGCTTCCCATGCATAACCGTCAGCTACCTGCCACATAGCAACATCTGCTGCCGGTTCTGCAGCATCGATGCCGAAGGTTTTACAGAAGCAGCTGTCTTCCGGCTCATGACAAGCCAGGGAAACAACGATGCCGTGCTCTCTTCTTGCTGCATAGTAAACGTCTGCAGGCTCGCTTAAGAAAACGCGGTCCAGAACATCGAACGCTCTGACATCGCACGGACGAACGCCGAAGATAGCAAACGGTGCGTCTTTTAATGCAGCCGGTTCAATGCTGGTTTTATTTGCCTTCTGATAGCAGGAGTAAAGAATTTCACTCTGCGGGAAAAAGGCATCTTTCGGGGATTTTACGGTTTTTAAGGTATCGAGATCCACGTCTGCGTCCTCGGTCCAGAAACCGAAATTGGTAATTCCATTGTTTTGTACCGGAAGGAAAAGATCCATCTCCTTTGCAACAGCGGCAAGGAGCTCCGGCATTTTTTCTCTGCTAATCTGATACATCCCTTAACCCCTTTCCTTAACGATACTTGGCTCTACATCTTCCTGTGTGAAGTTGGTGAGCGGTGCACGGCTGTCGGTATCGGCGCCTGCCTGATACTCTCCGTAGAACTCGTCGATATCTTTGATGAATTTACGGTTCAGCAGGTGCAGCGGAATGTGCTGCGGACATACACGGGAACACTCGCCACAGTCGGTGCAGCGTCCGGCAACGTGGAATGCACGGATAATGTGGAACATCTGCTCTTCAAATGTAGTCGTATTTGCTTTCTGTGCGGTATCGTAACGGTCATTATCGAAGACACATTTGATACAGCTGCAGGCCGGACATACGTTACGGCATGCATTACAGCGGATACAGCGGGACAGTTCGTTCTGCCAGAATGCGAAACGCTCTTCCGGAGCCATTGCCTCGAGCTTCTCAACCAGTTCAAAACGGCCTTCTTTTGCCGGTTTCTCTTCGTCGCAGTTCTCTGCCAGCTCGTCGTAGGCAACGTGTTTTCCGCCCTTGCAGGCTTTGCATCTTTCCAGGATAACATCCTCTCTTGCGAGCTCTTTGTCGCCGTAAACAGTTGCCACTTTGATGGTATCGCCGTCTTCTGTTACAGCGGTAATACCCTTGCATCCTGCTTCACGGATCTTTCGATATCGAGTTTTCCATCGCAGCCGATGCCGACGATATAGGTTTTCTCGCGATCCACACGATGCTCTTTGATTAACTGATTAAAGCTGTAAGTATCACACGGTTTTAAGAAAACGAGTGTTTTTCCTTCTTCTTTCGATGCTTTAATCATGTATTTGCTAAGGTTTGCGCCGCAGAATCCGTCGTAGGTAAACTCGGAAAGGCTCTCGCAGTCTCGAAGAATGCAGGCTCTGCACTGAAATCAGTGTCACCTTTTCTCCAGCCAAGAACACGGACTACGGTACCGTCAGACAGAAGCTCTTTTGCGCGGGATACTAATTTTTCTTGCATCGTAAATCCTCCAATCTGACATTCTTACCAAGGCTTGTAACCTGCTCGATGAACTCGTTCATGGTCTGGGAGAATTTCACACCTTCTGCGGCGGATACCCATTCCACACGGGTACGTCCGTTCTCAACGCCCATGTAATCCAGCATGGAGAACAGCAGGGTCATACGTCTTCTTGCATAATAGTTTCCTGTGCTGTAATGGCAGTCTCCCGGATGGCATCCGCAGAGGATGACTCCGTCAGCGCCCTTCTGGAATGCTCTTAAGATGAAGAGCGGATTGACACGGCAGGAACATGGAACACGGATGATCTTTACGTCTGCCGGATAGGAAAGACGGCTGGAACCTGCTAGGTCTGCTCCTGCGTAGGAGCACCAGTTGCAGCAGAATGCCACGATGACTGGCTTAAATTCTTTGTTTTCGTTGTTATCTATCGGCATATTGCATCTACCTCCGCGAGAATTTGTCTATTGGAGAATCCTTTCAGGTCCATAGCGCCGGACGGACATGCAACGGTACATGCACCGCATCCATGGCAAAGTGCGCCGTTAACGACTGCCACATGTCTGGTTTCACGGATTCCATGGTCGTTGACCTGACGGTCTTCGTAGGAAATTGCGCCGTATGGGCAGACTTTTTCACAGGATGCACATCCATTACAGAACAGCGGATTGGATTCTGCTGTACACGGGTTGGTGGTCAGTTTGTCTTTTGCCAGCAGTCCGACTACTTTGACAGCAGCAGCTCCTGCCTGTGCAACGGTCTCCGGGATATCTTTCGGTCCCTGCATACGCCGGAGAGGAAGACACCTGCGGTCGGGGACTCTACCGGACGCAGTTTTGCGTGTGCCTCAGTAAAGAAATCGTTGGTATCCATACTTGCAGTCAGCATGGTAGCCAGTTTTCTTGCATCTTTGCTCGGCTCGATAGCAGTTGCAAGGACAACAAGGTCTGCTTCCATTTTGATCTGACGGTTGTCAAGCAGGTCGGAACCCTGTACCAGAAGACGTCCGTTCGGAGCCTCGGATACTTTTCCTACCTGGCCTTTGATGTAGTCTACATTGAACTCTTCTACCGCACGGCGATAGAACTCATCGAAGTTTTTACCCGGGGTACGAACATCAATGTAGAAGACATGTACGTTGACATCCGGATAATGGTCACGCACCAGCATAGCCTGTTTTGCGGTGTACATACAGCAGATCTTGGAGCAGTAGCTCTTTCCTCTGCAGGTCACGTCACGGGAACCGACACACTGGATAAATACGATATCCTTCGGATGCTCGCCGTTGGAAAGACGTACTACTTTACCGCCTGTCGGGCCGGCAGCATTCATCAGACGCTCCATCTCAAGGGAGGTAATTACGTCTTTGCTCTGGTTGTAATAATATTCGTCAAACTTGTCCAGACTGATGGTATCGAAACCAGTTGCCACAACAATTGCGCCGTACTCTCTGGTGATTACTTCATCTTTCTGGTCGTAGTTTACTGCACCTGCTGCACAGACTTTGGAGCAGATACCGCATTTTCCGGTTTTGAAGTGGATACAGTTTGCAGTATCAATAACCGGTACGTTCGGAACTGCCTGTGCGAACGGTGTGTAGATTGCAGTACGGTTGGACAGGCCTCTGTTGAACTCGCTCAGGTTCTTCTTGGAAGGACATTTCTCCTGACAGAGTCCGCATCCGGTACATTTGTCCATATCTACGTATCTTGCTTTCTTACGGATGTCTACTTTGAAATCACCGACGAATCCGCCAACGCTCTCTACCTCGCTGTAGGTATAGATGTTGATCTTCTCATGCGCGTTTACCTCTCCCATACGAGGAGTCAGGATACAGGAAGAACAGTCGAGGGTCGGGAATGTCTTGTCAAGCTGTGACATTCTTCCGCCGATACTCGGGGTCTTCTCTACGATATCTACTTCATAGCCTGCATCTGCGATATCCAGTGCAGTCTGATACCTGCGATACCGCCTCCGATCACCAGCGCACGTTTTACAACGCGGCTCTCGCCCGGGGTAAGCGGGGTATCCAGCATAACTTTAGCAACGGCTGCACGGGCCAGAATTACGGCCTTCTCGGTAGCCTCTTCCATGTCTTTATGAATCCAGGAACACTGCTCACGAATGTTTGCAATCTCCAGCTGATACGGGTTCAGGCCCGCTTTTTCTGCTGCTTTGCGGAACGTTCCTTCATGCATACGCGGAGAGCAGGAACAGATGACAACGCCGGTCAGATGCTCGTTCTGAATGGCATCGATCACTTTCTGCTGACCCGTTTCGGAACACATATACTGATAATCCTCTGCATGAACAACACCCGGCTCTTTGCTGATGACGTCAACAACTTTTTTGACATCAACCGTAGCCGCAATATTTGTACCGCAGTGGCAGACAAATACTCCTATTCTTTGCACTTTTCTCTCACCTTTCTGTGGATGGGTTGTTTTTTACTTTCTATATTTACGGAATGCACTCATCAGAAGCTGCTGCGGAGTCTCATCATCCAGAAGAGCCGGAATTTCATCCGGAGAAAGATAATTCTCTCCTCTCTGACGGATCACGGAAAGACGAACTGCTCGATCAGTTTGGCAGGTTTTACGTCTCTTGGACAGCGCTCTACACATGCGAAGCAGGAGAGGCATTTCCAGATGGACTTGGAGTTCATCAGTGCTTCCACATCGCCGTTCTGTACGTAAGATACAAACTGATGCGGACGGATGTCCATTTCGTTATAAGCAGGACAGGATGCGGAACATTTACCGCATTTCATACATTTTCTGGTATCCACACCGGCGATGGCACGGATTTCATCGGATGTTGCAATTTTCATGCCTGCACCTCCTCTTTGATGCCGAGTGCTTCTGCAAGAAGCTCGGTAAAGTAGGTAACCGGAAGACCTTCTTTTGTTCCGTTATTGCGCAGGTTGTACATGCAAAGCGGACATGCAGTGATCAGTTCTTCTGCTCCTTTGTAGGATGCGGATGCCATGATCTGGTCTACCATGTTGGATGCCATTTTCTTTTCTTTGAGGGATATGTAGCCGCCGCAGCACTCATTTCTCATCGGATATACGACCGGTGTTGCGCCAAGGGCCTTGATAAAGTCTTCAATGATTGTCGGATTTTCCGGATCGTCAAACTGCATTGTGGTGCTCGGACGAAGCAGCATACAGCCGTAATATGCGCCGATTTTTCTTCCTTTTAATGGGTTTACCACTTTCTCTTTGATCTTGTCAAATCCAACGACGTCACGCAGCACTTCCAGATAATGAAGTACTTTCGTTTCGCCAAGATATGGCTCGGAAAGAGCCATGTAGTTGTTTACTTTTGTCTGAATGTCTTCTACATTCGCCATGTCATCGTTTACGCGTTTGATCACGTGATGACAGGCGGAACAGACTGTGATCAGATCCTGTCCTTTTTCTTTGGCGTCTGCTAAGGCGCGAACCGAAGAAAGTTTGGTAGCGATTTCATCGGATGCCTGTGGATACACAGCTCCGCAGCACTGCCAGTTTTCAATTTCTTCCAGTTCAAATCCCAGAACTTTTGCGCATTCTCTGGCATAGTGATCCAGATCTTTTGCTTTGTTCTTCAGCGTACAGCCCGGAAAATAACTGTAGGTCATGGAATTGCTCCTTTCTTGTTACTCCTATTGGTTTCCATTTTGCCTGCGGTATCTTCTGTCCGGCACCGGAAAAGTTTCCGGTACTCTTTTTATGTACACCCGGCGGAAAATTTCTTCAGGCGCACGTTAAGGCAGTGGGAGATACCGCTCTTTCGCACTTTCTGCCACTGCCATAAATTTTATGTTTTGAGCTTATTGCCCGCTCTTAGTGCTCGATCTGTGCGATAACTGCTTTTAATGCGTCGGCACTTGCTTTGAGTTTTTCTACTTCCTCTTTTGTCATACGCATCGGAATCTTGCCCTGTACGCCTTTCGGTCCAACGAGGGTCAGTGTGCTTAAGCATACATCCTCGATGCCGTACTCACCGTGCATCATGGAAGATACGGTTGCTACAGAATCGGAAGAAGAAAGAATGGTTGCTACCAGTTTGCATACTGCAACAGATACTGCATAGAAAGTAGCTCCTTTGTTTGCAATAACCTGTCCGCCGGAAGTTCTTACGTACTCCAGCATAGCATCTTTGTCGATCTTGGTTACGTTCCTGCCCATTTTTTCTACGGTCTCGTAGTACTCGTCCAGACTGACACCGGAAACGTAAGCGCCGCTCCACGGAATGAAGGAAGTATCGCCGTGCTCACCGAATACGTAAGCGTGGATGTTTTTCTGGGCAATGTTGAGGTGTTCAGACAGTCCGCAGCGAAGTCTCGCGGAATCCAGCATGGTACCAGAACCAAGGATCTGGTTTTCCGGAAGTCCGGAGATCTTTGTAAACACGTAGGTCATGATATCAACCGGGTTGCTTACAATGATGTAGATGGCATTCGGAGCCGCTTTTACGATTTCCGGTGTGATGGATTTTAAGATGTTTACGTTGGTCTGGGTCAGCTCAATACGGGTCTGGCCAGGCTTTCTTGCAATACCGGAAGTAATAATTACGATATCAGAGTCCTTGGCATCCTCATACTCACCTGCGATGATGGAGACCGGATCGCGGAAGCAGGTACCCTGCGCGATATCCATAACCTCTCCCTCTACTTTTTTCTTGTTAATATCGATGAGAACAATCTCAGACGCGATGTCTTCGTTCGACAGTGTATAGGCGATCGTAGATCCAACGCTTCCAGCTCCAATGATGGTAATCTTGCTGCTCATAAATACTCCTTTCTAAAATACCCCTAGTTGGTTTTTGTGATTGATAAATTTTTCACTTTCCTTATCATAGCACTATGACAAGAATTTAACAAGTGTTTTTTTCGAGCATTTTCGTGAAATCTTTTTTCTCACTGAGCCCGTACGCTTCCAGAAGGGGTGTTCTGGATATATTTCAATACAATTATACCATTTTTTGTTCTTTTTCACAAGAATTCTTTCCAAAAACTTACAGCTTTGTCCTTCATCCCGCAGAATTCGTCTTTTTCCGCATGGTTCCCGGGTTTTTGCTTTCTGTGTTTAGTTTCACACGTCTAACTTTCGTTCGTTATATTTTTAACAACTTTTCGTCATACGGGCTAGTTTCTGTCCTTCTTTTCTACATTTTGTAGGATGTATCCGCCAAATTTCCTGTCTGATTTTCATTTCTGCTGCCGCCAGACGCAAAAGACACGGATTTTTCTGTTCCGTGTCTTTTTTGCTTCTGTTTTTTCTGTTTTTGCTTCTATTCTTCTGTTTCACGAGCCGTTGCCGCTTCGGCAAATGCATTTCCATATTCGGCAAGCGCCTCTTTTGCATAGACGGCATCTGACCGGTACGGCACATTTCCGTTTCCGACGTGCATCGTCACGTCCGCGCTTTTCCAAGGATCAGAACAACCTCTCCCGGTACGGCGCCAAGAATCGCCTCCCGGATTGCTTCTCCGCGGTCCATGCGGATCTGGAAGGATGCACCTTCCTTTGCTATGTACCGCCGATCTCCTCACAGATCGCCTGCGGATCTTCGTTTCCCGGATCATCCGGTACGAGGAAAATCCGGTCCGCCCGTTTTCCGGAAATCTCACCCATATCTTTTCTGCGGTTGAATGCTTTTCCGCCCGGGGTTCCGAACACAACGCTTACGCGGCTTCCCGGGTATTCGAGTGCTACGGTATCAAACATTTTTTCAAAACTCAGGCCATTGTGCGCGAAATCCACGATCGCCGTGACCTCGCCCGCGCTGCTCTCATACGTCTCCATCCTTCCCGGAACGGTGACGTCAAGGAGGCTTTCCTTGATCAGCGAAACCGGGATTCCCATCGACCAGGCAGCCGCAATGGCAGCTACGGCATTCTCCACATTGAAGGCTCCGTGCACCGGCAGGGTAAAATCTTCCGAGAAATCCGGTCCTGCCACATGGAAATAGAATTTTCCTCTGCCCGGCTTGATATCACTCACGCGGATTACAGCATTTTCTTTCGATCCAAACGTAACGACGCGCTCACATTTTGCCGCAGCTTTCAGGATTTCCCCGATATGGTCGCTGTCCAGGTTCACGCAGGCGCAGGTGCAGCGGTCGAAGATCTTTAATTTCGACTGGAAATAATCATCAAAATCCTTGTGCTCCGTCGGCTGATGTGGTCCTTGGAGATGTTCAGGAAAATGGCGGTATCAAAATGCGTGTTTCCGACTCTCTCGTATTTGAGCGCCTGGGAGGATACTTCCATCACCATATGGGAAAGGCCTGCATCTACGGCATTGCGCATATGACGGCACAGCTCCAGGGATTCCGGCGTGGTGAGCGTTGATGCTTCTCTCGTCTTTCCGTCGTAATATTCAATCGAACTTAACAGTGCACATCCGTTTCCGCCCTGTTTTTTCAGGCAGGCATCGAGCATCGACTGCAGGTAGTAGGCTGTCGTTGTCTTTCCTTTTGTTCCGGTCAGCGCCGTGACATGCAGCGACTTTGCCGGATAATCGTAAAACGCCTCACCCAGCACAAACTGTGCTTTTCTGGCATCGTTGACGATGAGCGCCGGAATTTCTTTTCCCGCTTCGTATTTTTTTTCACTTACATAGGCAACAGCACCGCGGTTTACGGCGTCTTTTAAGTATGCCTCTTTGAATGCAGCTCCTTTGCAGAGAAACAGCGTTCCCTGATCCGCTCCGCCCGAAAAATACGTTACGAGGGTAACGGGTCTGTCCTCTCCTTCTTTTCCTTCCGGCTCTGCAAATTCCACCAGAAGGCCTTCCTGCTCCAGAAGTTTCTTATATTCTAATACCGACTGTTTCATAGGATATCTTCCTCTCTTCTATGGGATTCTTTTTCAGCTTTCCTAAAATCCAGGCTCCATTATACCAGAATTGAAACAGCTTGTCCATCTTGCGGCACGCTTACATCATCTGCGCATTTTTCTCAAAAAGAGAACGAAGCGTTTTTGCGCAGTACAGGTACGCCGGAACGAGAAACAGATCGGCGAGAATCCATGCCACCGGCTTGCGAAGCAGACTGCGGTGTAACCAAAATACGGAACCAGGAAAAAGGCTACCACCGAACGGCCGATCATCTCGCAGACGCCGGCAAGGATTGCAAATTTGCTGAAGCCCATGCCCTGCACGGTAAAGCGTACGACATTGACAAGGGTCAGCGGAATGTAAAATACCATGTTGATCAGCAGCATCTGACGCGCCTGGTCGAGGATGACCGTCTCAGATGCATCTACAAAGAGAAGCGAAATCTGGCGGGACCACAGAAACATGACTCCTAAAATGACCACGGAATACACGCTTCCAATAATGGAACTTGTCAAAATACCGGTGTTGACACGATCCATCTTCTTCGCACCGACGTTCTGTCCGGCATACGTCGCCATAGTGGAGCCGAGCGCGTCGAACGGACAGCAGCAGAACATGGAAATTTTACCGGCAGCCGTAACAGATGCAACCGCAGTGGAACCAAGGCCGTTGACAGCGGTCTGCAAAATAACACTTCCGATCGCGGTGATTGAATACTGCAGTCCCATCGGGATTCCCATATTGCACAGATTAAGCACATAATGCTTATGCAGCTTCCAGTCCTCTCTCGTAAAAGCAAGGATGGTGAATTTTTTCTTCATATAAAAGAGACACAGGAATCCAGAGACTCCCTGCGCGATAATCGTCGCCCACGCGGTTCCCGCTACTCCCATCGGGCGGACCAGCGCAAGATCTAGCACGATATTCAGTATTGAAGAGATACCGAGGAAAATCAGTGGGGAGCGGCTGTCGCCGAGGCTCCGCATGATTGCTGATGTCTGGTTATAGAGCACCATAAGCGGAATTCCGAGGAAAATAACAAAGATGTAAGCGTATGCACGTCCAGAATATCGGACGGGGTTTTCATCAGAATCAGAATGTCGCGGCACCAGATGCAGACAAGAACGGTCATCACCACGGAAAGAATACCGGCCAGGACGGCTCCATTTCCTACATACCGGCACAGCGCTTTCCGGTCTCCTGCCCCGAACATCTGCGCAACCGGAATTGCAAATCCGCTACAGACTCCCATACAGAATCCCACGATCATGAAGTTGATCGAACCTGTACTGCCAACAGCCGCGAGCGCTTTCGCGCCTAAGAATTTTCCTACAATAATCGTATCGACCATGCTGTAAAACTGCTGGAACAGCATGCCGAGCAGCAGCGGCAGTGCAAACCCCAGAATCAGTTTTACCGGGCTGCCGTTTGTCAGATCTTTTACTGCACTTTTCTTTGTTGCCATGTGATGTCCTCCCTATTGTCGTATGTTTTTGCTTCCCCTTTTTGTCGAATCTCATGCCATTTTATATCTTGTTTTCTCAGAATGCAATCCCGTAATACTGCCGAATTAAGAGACGTTTTTCATCACTTTTACGTGTTTTTGACATGGCGGCCGCCTGTGCAGGAATTCTGTTTTTTGCGCACGCCAAAAGCGGCTGCGGCAGGTTCCCGTTCCGGAACGCTGTGCCGCAGCCGCTTTGCTGTTCTTTCTTATTTTGCAAATTCTTTCTTTTTCCACTGAAGCAGAATCATCACAGCCACCAATGCGGTCAGAAAATCAGAAACCGGCTGGGAGGCAATAACACCGGAAAAACCGGCAAGTTTTGAAGCGCAGAAAATTACAATGGCAAAAATCACGCCCTGACGTCCTGCTGAAAGAATCATTGCTCCTGCCCCGTTTCCGATCGCCTGGAAAATACAGGTCGATGCGAGTACGATACCAACAAACGGCATACCAATGAGCTGGACGCGGAGGATCTGCTGGGCCACTGCAATGACATCCGCCTCTTTTAAGAACAGTCCCACGAGAAGCGGAGCCGCCGCACCGAGCACAACCGCCATTCCGGCACCGGTCAGCACTTCCAGGAGGAAGGCAAAGCGGATCTCTCACTGAGACGTTTTTTTATTTTTCGCTCCATAATTGTATCCGACCAGCGGCTGTCCGCCAAAAGCGAAACCGACCATCACAAGAACAGAAATCATAATAATTTTCAAAGCAATTCCCATCGCTGCAACTTTGTCCGTTCCATACGGCTGCAAAAATCGGTTCGTCAGCGTCACGCCGATGCTCTGCATGAAGTTTGTGACGGATGCCGGAATGCCGATGGCAAGAACGGCGAGCACCTCTGCTCCGGTCATTTTCAGTTTTCGGAAATCGACGGAGAGATAGCGGCATTTCTTTATCATAAAGATAACATAGAAAATATCACCGCAGATGTTGCCGATCACCGTTGCAATCGCTGCTCCGGCTGCTCCCATGCCGAGCGTGTAAATAAAGATCGGGTCAAGAATGATGTTGACGACGGCTCCCAGCATTGTTCCGATCATCGAGGCTTTTGCGAAGCCCTCGGTCCGAAGAAGATTGTTCGGCGTCAGCTGCAGGATGATAAACGGTGCGCCGAGTGCAATCCACTGGTAATAGTCCCCCGCATACTGCCACGTCGTCTCATCACAGCCAAGCAGGCCAAGGATCGGCTGTTTGGCGGCAAGCAGGATGATGCTGACCGCAATGCCGACAGCAATCGCTGCGTAAAAGCAGAATACGCTGATCCGTCTTCCGTCCTCGTACTCTTTTTTACCGAAGAGGCGCGAAATGACGGAACTGCCGCCGACGCCGAAGATGTCACCGAGTGCAATCATCAGCGTGAAAATCGGTGTGCCGAGCGATACGCCGGCAATCAGTGCCGTGTTTCCGGTCCGCGCGATGAAAAAAGTATCTACCATATTATAGATCAGCGACACGACCATGCCGAGCACGACCGGAAGTGCGAGCGTCATATATGCTTTGGACACTTTTGTTTTCTCAAATAATTCGTTTTCCATTTTGAAAACTCCCCTTTCCTCTTTTTCGGTTACAGTTCACTGGTACCCAGCAAACTGTAACATTTTTCATTCTGGTTTATCTTAGCAGACTTTCTTGCTTTTTCTTGTGTCATATGTCACAATAAAGAAAAAAGTTTTCCAAAAAATTTTTCTGTGAAGGATTTTCCTATGAAACGAATTTTTGATCCGGCTCTGCTGGACTTTTATCTTCAGAAACATGAGATCCCATCTCTTTTCGATACCCCGGATCTCGCATTTTCTCTGTATCAGTTTGAAAAGGGCGAACGGCTCGACACGCTGAATCCGGAGGAATACCTCTCGTTCCTCGTGGACGGTTCCATCGAGATCAGCGCCAACCGCGCCGACGGCACGAGCTACCCGATCGGCTATCTCGACGGCTTTACCTGCATCGGCGATATGGAATTCTGCGGAAAACGCGATGATACGCACCAGATCGAGGCACGCACCACCGCGCTTTGTATTGTTCTGCCGCTCGCTTCCACGAAAGAGCTTCTGCTGAACGACAACCGCTTTTTACGATATCTTTTAAACTCTGTCACCGAAAAGCTGATGCTTTATTCCAGCTCCCAGTCGAATTTTTCCACGCTCGAGGAATCCTTCCTCTCTTATCTCTCAGAGCGCTGTCCGGATCAGACGTTTTCCGGCGTGGAAAGATGGCCATGCAGCTCCACTGCAGCCGCCGCCAGCTCCAGCGGGTTTTAAAGAAGCTGCTCGAAGAAGGACAGCTTGTGAAACTTTCGAAAGGTTCTTACCGCCTCAGCTGAAAACGCCATCGCTTCCTTATTTCCACGATTCCAGGATCGATGTTCCGATCGTTCCCTCCGGCATTTTTACGCCGAAGTTCTCTGCAACGGATGCGCCGATCACAGCGAAGGTGTCCTTCGTCTCCTGAAGGCCGCTCTCCTTCATAGACGGTGAGTACGCAAGGAGCGGCGCCTGTTCTCTGGTGTGGTCCGTTCCGGTATAAGTCGGGTCGTTGCCGTGGTCTGCCGTGATCAGGAGCAGATCGTCGTCTTTTAACTGCTCCAGCAGCTTTCCAAGGTTCACATCGAATTTTTCAATCTCTTTTCCGTAGCCTTCCGGGTTTCTTCTGTGGCCCCAGAGTGCATCGAAATCGACGAGGTTGACAAAGCACAGTCCGGTAAACTCTTTTCCTGCCGTCTCAATCGTCTGCTCCATGCCGTGGACGCTGCTCTTGGATTTCAGACTCTCCGTGATGCCCTCGCCGCAGAAAATATCGTTGATTTTTCCGATACTGATGACATCATATCCTGCCTCCTGCATCGCGTTGAGCACGGTTTTTCCCGTCGGTTTGACAGCGTAGTCGTGACGGTTTGCGGTGCGGACGAACTCTCCTTTTTTCTTTCCGACGTACGGTCTTGCAATGACACGGCCGACTTTCCACTCGTCTTTCATGGTCAGCTCACGGGCAATCTCGCAGTAATGATACAGCGTCTCCAGTCCCATCGTCTCCTCGTTGCCGCAGATCTGCAGTACGGAATCCGCCGAGGTATAGACAATCAGTTCTCCGTTTTCGATCTCGCGCTCTGCCAGCTCATCGAGGATCTCCGTTCCGCTCGCCGCCTTATTGCCGATGATCTTTCTGCCGGTTCGTTTTTCCAGCTCGTCGATCAGTTCTTTCGGAAATCCGTGGTCGGTGAACGTAACGAACGGCTTTGTCGTGTAAATTCCCATCATCTCCCAGTGGCCGGTCATGGTGTCTTTTCCGTTGCTCGCCTCGTTCAGTCTTCTGGCGTAACTCTTTGCCTCATCCTCTGTCACACCGCAGAGATTTCCCATGCCGAGGCGGCGCAGGTTCGGGATTTCAAGGCCTCCCTGACTCTCCCAGATGTGGCCGAAGGTATTGACACCGACATCCCCAAACTTCTCCGAATCCGCCATCGCCCCGATTCCGAGAGAATCCAGGACGATCAGAAAAATACGGTTATATTTTCTCATACTCTTTACTCCTTTCTTTTTAACTCAGCTCAAACATTCCATGATAGAGCTGATAATATTTTCCTTTCTGTGCCAGAAGTGCGTCGTGGTCGCCGCGCTCTACGATATTTCCCTGCTCCAGCACCATGATCGCATTGGCGTTTCGCACGGTGCTTAAGCGGTGGGCGATGACAAATACGGTTCTGCCCTCCATGAGCTGGTCCATTCCTTTTTCGATCAGCGCCTCGGTTCTGGTGTCAACGGAAGATGTTGCCTCGTCAAGAATCAGCACCGGCGGATCGGCAACGGCGGCACGGGCAATCGCGAGAAGCTGGCGCTGGCCCTGGGAGAGGTTGGCTCCGTCGGAGGTCAGCATCGTGTCGTAGCCGTTCGGCAGACGGCGGATGAAGGAATCCGCATTCGCAATTTTGGCCGCATGTTCAATTTCTTCCTGCGTGGCATCGAGTTTTCCAAAACGGATGTTTTCTGCTACGGTTCCCGTGAACAGATGGGTATCCTGCAGAACGATACCGAGGGAGTGGCGCAGAGCGTCTTTTTCGATATCTTTTACGTCAATGCCGTCGTAGACAACCGCGCCGCCCTGGACGTCGTAGAAACGGTTGATCAGGTTCGTGATCGTCGTTTTTTCCGGCTCCTGTGGAACCGACAAAAGCAATTTTCTGGCCTGGTTTGGCATACAGGCTGATGTTCTTTAAGATCAGACGGTCTGCCGTGTAGCCGAAATCCACGTTTTCAAAACGCACATCGCCCTTTAATTCCGTCATCGTTCCGTCCGGGCGCTTCCATGCCCAGCGGCCTGTTGTCTCTTCGCAGACGGCAAGTGCGCCGTTCTCTTCTTTTACGTTGACCAGTTCCACTTTTCCCTCATCGATTTCCGGCTCCAGGCTCATCACGTCGAAGACACGCTCCGCACCGGCGAGCGCTGAGAGAAGGAAGTTGCTCTGCTGGGTGAACTGGTTGATCGGAAGCGCCGCCTGGCGGACAAAGACAAGGTAGCTTGCCAGGCTTCCGATATCGGCTTTTCCGTGCAGGGCGAGAAGGCCGCCGAGCACTGCCACAATCGCATAATTGACATACGAAATGCTGACAACGACAGGAACCATCGTCGCCGCATACCCCTGCGCGCCGGTTCCCGCTTTCCGGAGCTCCTCATTCTTTTTGCAGAATTCCGTAAAGCTCTCTTCTTCGTGGTGGAACACCTTGACGACTTCTGTCCGGTGATCAGCTCCTCAATATAGCCGTTCAGTTCTCCGAGGCTGTTCTGCTGCTTCGTATAATAACCCTTGCTGCGCTTTCCGCTGAACTTGATATACCAGAACATGATACCGTAGCACACCGTTACAATCAGCGAGAGCCGCCAGTTTAGGATATACAGCAAGGTCAGTGTTCCCACAATCTGGATGAAGCTCTGGATAACCATCGCAAAACTGTTGTTCAGGGCATCTGCCATCGTGTCGATATCGTTCGTGAAAAGACTCATGATATCGCCGTGGCGTCTGCTGTCGAAGAACTGCAGCGGCAGTGTCTGGACGTGTTCGAACAGATCGCGGCGGATATCAAATACAACCTGCTGTGCTGCTTTTACCATGGTCTGCGTGTAGCCGTATGCTGCGAGTGCGCCGCACCCGAAAATGAGTGCCGTAATCAGCACGCCGCGCAGCAGTGTGTGCACATCTCCGTCCGCCAGTCCGTTGACAACCGGGCGGATCATATACGTTCCAAAGAGGTTGGCTCCCGCGCTGATTGTTACCAGTACCGCTACGACTGCGAGCATTTTTTTGTGCCGTCCCAGATAAGACAGGAAGACGCGCAGCGTGTGTTTCAGGTTCTTTGGTTTCTTTCCGCTATAAGCTCTCGCTGCCATTTTCGTCTCCTCCTTTCATCTGTGAGGCGTAAATTTCCTGATAAATCGGGTCATCCGCCAGCAGTTCAGCGTGCGTGCCGATCCGGTGTACTTTTCCGTCATCAAGAATGATGATCTGATCCGTATTCATGACGGATGTTACTCTCTGCGCAATGATAATTTTTGTGACATTCTTCCGCGCCGCCAGTGCCTCGCGGATCTTTTTCTCCGTTGCCGTGTCGACCGCACTTGTCGAATCATCGAAGATCAGGATTTTTGCCTTTCCGATCAGCGCACGCGCGATGCAGAGACGCTGCTTCTGGCCTCCGGAGAGGTTGCTTGCGCCCTGCTCGAGCACGGTGTCGAGGCCGTCCGGCATGCGGTTCAAAAATTCATCCGCACACGCCGCGCGGCATGCTTCCCAGATCTCCTCATCGGATGCATCCACATTGCCCCATTTCAGGTTTTCACGCACGGTTCCGGAGAACAGCACGTTTTTCTGCAGAATGATATTGACTGCATCGCGGAGAGCGGCAAGATCGTACGCGCGCACATCCTTTCCGCCGACGCGGACGGTGCCGCGGCTGGTATCATACAGACGCGGAATGAGCTGCACCAGCGTCGTTTTCGAAGAACCTGTTCCTCCGAGGATTCCTACCGTCTGACCAGCTTTGATCTTCAGCGTAACATCGGAGAGTGCGTACTCTTTTGCTTCTTCTTTGTATTTAAACGATACGTTGTCAAACTCCACGCTGCCCTCTGTCACTTCTGCTACACCATTTTCCGGCGAGGTGAGCACGATTTTCTCATCGAGCACCTCGACAATCCGGTGTGCACTCGCCATGGAACGGGTCAGGAGCAGGAAGACGTTTGCAATCATCATCATCGAGTTCATGACCTGCATGACGTAGCTTAGAAATCCGGTCAGGTTTCCGACGGCAAGCTGTTTTTTCAGAATCATATTTCCGCCGAACCACAGAATCAGCACGATCGCGGTATACATGACGCCCTGAAATGCCGGCAGATTCAGCACGGCGTAGTGGAACGTCTGCTCGCTCGCTGCGGTCAGGTCGGTGTTGACCTCGTTGAATTTGTCTTCCTCGTACTCATCCCGCACGAAAACTTTGACGGCACGGATCGCGGTCAGCCCCTCCTGGACAACATTGTTCAGGCGGTCCACCATGGACTGCAGTTTTGTGTACATCGGGCAACTCTCCGCACAATCAGGGAGAGAATAAAGCCAAGAAGCGGGGTACATACAAGGAATACAAATGCCAGCCGCGGATCATATAGAATGAAAGGCCGATTCCCATAATCAGAAGCGACGGTCCGCGCGTGATCGGGCGGAAGCCGGCGCTTACCATATTCTGGATGACGGTAACATCCGTCGTCATACGGGTGATCAGGGATGATACCGCAAAGTGGTCGAGGTTGGAAAATGCATACTGCTGCATTTTCTCATACTCCGCCTTCCGGATCTCAGCTCCCCAGCCGTACGTCGCCCGCGCCGCAAAGTGCGCGTATAAAATTCCGGTCACAAGCGCACAGAGCGCGCAGATTCCCATCTGGATTCCCTTGCGGTAAATGTAAGGGATATCGCCGTTCGCAACGCCGATGTCAATCAGATTGGAAATCAGAATCGGAATAAAAAGTTCAAAACACGTTTCTACCAATACCAGCACTGCTCCGAAAATCATATCCCGCTTGTAGGGACCTGCATACGAGAGCAGACGCTTCATATCATTCATCTTCTGTCACGTCCTCCTTTTGCTGTTTTTCGGAGTCCATTTTACCATACCCCGGCATGATTTTCAACGCGCCGAAATAATCCCTTTTACCCCAAAAATCCCCTTTTCCCAACAACTTTTCTGTCGTCAGAAAAAGAGGATCGTTTTCTGGAAGCTTAAGTCTACCTTTTGAACGCATTGACCAGTGACACACCGGAAACCGCCGCCTCTCCGACAAATCCGATAACAAACACGTCCGCAATTCCGACCAGAGCCACCAGAAGCTGCTCTAGGAAAAGCGGAATAATCAGCTTTTTCAAATCCTGATTTGTAAACATAAAACCCCTCCTGCCATTTTTCTTTCTGTCTCTATTTTAGACATCTAACAGCTCATTTGTCTAATGCTTATTCTAAATGGCAGTTCATACGCGGATTGCATATTACACTTCACAGAAATCTCTTTTCACTTTCTCACACAGCTTGCCATACACACGCTCCACAAACCACGGCTCTGTCGATTTTTCTGCGATCTGCTCCACCGGAATCCAGCCGACTGCGCTGTTTTCATCCGGCTTGCAGCGGATTTCCTGTACCGGATCTGCTTCCATGAGATATGTCACATTCAGATGGAGATGTGCCGTCACGTACTTTCCGCGCTTCACATGGCCGTCCACCGACAGGATTTCGAGCGAGAATGGCTGATCCGATAAGAGCTTCACCTCTTCAATCCCGGATTCCTCCTTCACTTCTCTTACCGCCACGCTGCAAAGATCCGCATCTCCGTCCGCGTGGCCGCCGAGCCATGCCCAGGAATGGTAAATATTGTGATACGCCATCAGCACCTGCTTCCGATCCGGGCTTACGACCCAGGCGGAGACAGTCAGATGTGCGGTCTCATTTTCCCGCGTCAAAATATCGCATCCGCTCTCCATCCATTTCAGCAGAATCGCCCGATCCCGCTCTTCCTGCTCATTGTACGGACGGTATTCCCGGATCTGCCGCAGCAGGTTTTCTTTGGCTGTTTCATTCTGCATCCGTTTTCCCTCCCACTTTGATTTTAAACGATTGCTAAAAAAGACCCCGGCGCCTGTATTTCTACAGACCGCCGGGGTCTCCTTACGTTTGAACACAAATCATGCTACTGCATGAAAATCCTGATTCGGACAGATTCTGCTTAAATTAAGCGTTCTTCTGAGCGATAGCTGCCTGAGCTGCTGCCAGACGGGCGATCGGCACACGGAACGGTGAGCAGGAAACATAGTCCAGACCCAGTTTGTTGCAGAACTCTACGGAGCTCGGATCTCCACCGTGCTCACCGCAGATACCTACGTGCAGAGAAGAGTTAACCGGTCTTCCAAGATCGATAGCCATCTTCATCAGCTTGCCAACGCCGTCCTGATCAAGTTTTGCGAATGGATCGTTCTCGAAGATCTTAGCGTCATAGTAAGCGTTCAGGAATTTACCAGCATCGTCACGGGAGAATCCGTAAGTCATCTGAGTAAGGTCGTTGGTTCCGAAGCAGAAGAAGTCTGCCTCTTTTGCGATCTCATCTGCAGTCAGAGCTGCTCTCGGGATCTCGATCATGGTACCAACTTCGTATTCAAGGTCGCTGCCTGCTGCTGCGATTTCAGCGTCAGCGGTCTCTACTACGAATTTCTTAACGTATTTCAGCTCTTTGATATCGCCAACAAGTGGATCATGATTTCCGGTTTTACATTCCAATCCGGATGAGCTTTCTTCACGTTGATGGCTGCGCGGATTACTGCGCTTGTCTGCATCTTAGCGATTTCCGGATAAGTTACAGCAAGACGGCATCCACGATGACCCATCATCGGGTTGAACTCGTGCAGACTAGCGATGATTGCTTTAATCTGCTCAACAGTTTTGCCCTGAGCGTCAGCCAGTTTCTTGATGTCCTCTTCCTCAGTCGGAACGAACTCATGAAGCGGCGGATCCAGGAAACGGATGGTAACCGGGTTGCTTCCAGAGCTTCATACAGCTTCTCGAAGTCTCCCTGCTGCTCCGGAAGGATCTTAGCAAGTGCTGCTTCTCTCTCTTCTACGGTCTCAGCGCAGATCATCTCACGGAATGCATCGATTCTGTTGCCTTCGAAGACATATGCTCTGTACGGCAAAGACCAATACCTTCTGCTCCAAGCTCACGAGCTTTTTTAGCGTCAGCCGGAGTATCAGCGTTTGTACGAACTTCATGGTTCTGTATTTGTCTGCCCAGCCCATGATTCTTCCGAACTCACCAGCGATGGTAGCGTCTACGGTCGGGATCAGTCCGTCATAGATGCATCCTGTAGAACCATCCAGAGAGATGCAGTCTCCCTCGTGGTACTCTTTTCCAGCCAGTGTAAATTTCTTGTTTGCCTCGTCCATTACGATATCACCGCAGCCGGATACGCAGCAGGTTCCCATACCACGGGCAACTACAGCTGCGTGAGAGGTCATACCACCACGAACAGTCAGGATACCCTGTGCAGATTTCATACCTGTGATATCTTCTGGGGATGTCTCAAGACGAACCAGAACAACTTTTTCTCCTCTTTCAGCCCACTCAACAGCATCATCTGCTGTGAAGACGATTTTACCGCAAGCAGCTCCCGGAGATGCTCCCAGTGCTTTTGCCATTGGAGTAGCCTCTTTCAGTGCTTTTGCATCGAACTGCGGATGAAGCAGAGAGTCAAGATTACGAGGATCGATCATTGCAACTGCCTCTTCCTCTGTTCTCATTCCCTCATCTACAAGGTCGCAAGCGATTTTCAGAGCAGCTTTTGCTGTTCTCTTACCATTACGTGTCTGCAGCATGTACAGTTTACCGTGCTCTACAGTGAACTCCATGTCCTGCATATCTCTGTAGTGTGTTTCCAGAGTTTTGCAAACTTCTTTGAACTGTTTGAAAGCTTCCGGGAATTTCTCTTCCATCTCAGAAATGTGCATAGGTGTACGAACACCGGCAACTACGTCCTCGCCCTGTGCGTTGGTAAGGAACTCACCGAACAGTCCGTTCTCTCCTGTAGCAGGATCACGGGTGAAGGCAACACCTGTACCACAGTCATCTCCCATGTTTCCGAATGCCATCATCTGTACGTTAACAGCGGTACCCCAGGAATACGGGATGTCGTTGTCACGACGATAAACGTTTGCTCTCGGGTTGTCCCAGGAACGGAATACGGCTTTACAGCCTCCATCAGCTGTACCTTAGGATCGGTCGGGAATCCTCACCGATTTTAGCTTTGTACTCAGCTTG
>ENA-OUNI01000095-OUNI01000095.1-human-gut-metagenome-genome-assembly--contig:-NODE-95-length-35174-cov-3.091363_pt1 | contig 35174 bp, 45 predicted proteins | sample MGYA00242499_ERZ504580 | MGnify/ENA primary metagenome ERZ504580 (study PRJEB26092, sample SAMD00036315) | human gut metagenome | host: Homo sapiens | study: EMG produced TPA metagenomics assembly of... | reverse complement strand
AGGAAAAAAAGCAGGTCTACCTGCGATGGGGAATTCTCGCTGTAATCATCCTGCTCGTATCCCTGCTGCAAAACACGGGCGGTCTGTTGCCTAGAATATATAGCGTCAGCGCGATGCCTTTAATTCCGCTTGTGGTTTGTATTGCCATGTTGGAGCGTGAAATGGCAGGCGCATGCTTTGGCATGTTTGCCGGTATGCTTTGGGATGCCGTGGGCACGCGTGGAGATGGATTCCACGCCGTTGTTCTGCTCATCATCGGCTGCATCTGCGGGTTGTTGCTGCACTACCTGATGCGGGTCAATTTTGTCACGGCACTGCTCCTGTCCACATGCGCGGCGTTGGTGCACAACCTGCTTTATTGGCTGGTTTTTCTGGTGATTCCGGGTTATGATGGCGCTGTGAGCGCCCTTGTGCGCTTTTACCTGCCCGCAAGCCTGTATGCGGTGCTGTTCCTGCCCCTTTTTTTCTTCCCCCTACGTGCGCTCGGCAGGAAGCTGAAAAACCCGCTTTCTACAAATGAAGAGCCGTCCGTAATCCTCTAGATGGCATGATTTCCATCCGACGCGCTGCATGAGCGCCAACCAGATGGTTGACTCAATCGCCACCAAAACGGCGGTTTCCATGAACAGAGCATTTTTGACACAGCAGTTTCTAACCGCTGTGTCTTTTACGATTTTTTACGAAAACATTTTTGAGCATGAAAGGATGGGCCGAACCGATGAATCAGGACAAACGTACCTCCCGCGTTATCATCTCTGTCTGTCTGCTGGGCGTATTCCTGCTTCTATTTGCAGGCCGCCTTGTTCAGCTGCAACTTGTCCACGGCGCCGAATATGCCGAACAAGGTAAGTCCATCAGCTCCGCCAGCACGCGGGTGGAGGCGGCACGCGGCGAAATTTTGGATCGCAACGGCAATCCGCTTGTGACCAACCGGCAGGGCAACTCGATCACATTCACAGCAGAAAAATTCCCTGCTGATAATAAAGATGAGATTGCGCAGCGTAATCAGCTCGTCAACAGCCTCATTGAGCTGCTGGAATCCAAAGGGGAAAAATGGATTGACAACCTTCCGCTGATTTATGATGAAAGCGGCAAAATTGCCTTCCCGGAGAATCGGGAGAGTGATGTGGCCTACCTAAAATCAGATGAAATCCTGCATGTTAACAGTTATGCAACCGCGCAGAATTGTTTGGATGCGCTCATTGAAAAATACAGCCTCCAGGAATATACGCCGGAACAGGCGCGCAAAATTGCTTCCGTATACTATGAGATGCACCGCCTGATGTTCAGTAAGCGCACGCCATACACCTTCGCGGAAGATGTTTCCACCCAAACGGTAGCGGAAATCAAAGAAAAAAGCGATTTTTATCAGGGCGTTGAGATTGAGGTCGTACCATACCGCGAATATGTGGATGGCGCGCTTGCTCCCCATATCCTCGGCATGGTCGGCGCAATCAGTGAAAATGAATATGAAAAATATAAAGAGAAAGGCTATCTCCAAACCGATTCCATCGGCAAAAACGGCATCGAAAAGGCAATGGAAGAATACCTGCGCGGCACAGACGGCGTGAAACGCACTACAAAGGACGACGACGGCAATATCACAACAGAATACGTCAAGGAGCCGGAGCAGGGACACACGATCATTCTCACCATTGATAAAAACCTCCAAAAAGTTGCGAACGAAGCCCTTGCAAAGCGGATTGCAGAGCTCAAAGCCGAGCAGCCTGATCACCCCTTCTGCGGAGCCGCCGTGGTAATCGACGTTCACACCGGCGAGGTACTTGCCGCCGTATCAAACCCTACCTATGATATCTCTACCTACAGTAAAAATTATGACGAGCTCTCTAAGGCGGAAAATGCACCTCTGTGGAACCGTGCAATGATGAGCGCTTATGAGCCCGGCTCTACCATGAAGCCTGGCATCGCCATCACCGGCCTGGAAGAAGGTGTTTTTAATGCAAACACTACCTATTATTGCGGCGGCCGGGGGGGGTACCAAAGATACCGCGAGCTAAAGCTCGGATGCAGCACAGGCACGCATCGCAATATCAGCGTTGTGCATGCCATCGAGATTTCTTGCAACAACTTCTTCTTTGAGGCCGGATATCAGATCGGCATTGAAAAAATGAATGAGTATTCCCGAAAATTTGGCCTGGGCCAGCCGACAGGCATTGAGATCGCGGAAGAAACCGGCACGCTTGCCACGCCGGAATATGCCGAATCGATTGGCACTCCATGGCGCCCCGGCGATACGGTGCAGTATGCGATCGGCCAATCCTACAACCTGTTTACTCCGCTCCAAATTGCAAACTATGCTGCCACTATTGCAAATGGCGGCACGCGCTATGAAACACATTTGGTCAAATCCATTAAATCCTATGATTACAGCAAAACGGTGTTGGAGAAGGAACCAGTCGTCTCCGCCAATCTGAATATCAGCAAATCCACGATTGATCTGGTGCATGAAGGGATGCGGCGCGTGGGCGACGGAACCGGCTTCTGCGCGCGCTCCTTCTCCAAAATTAAAAATGGCGTCAAGGCCGCCGCTAAAACCGGCACGTCCCAGGTGAAGCGCAAAATCAACGGCCAATGGCAGAATGATTATAACGCTGTCCTAATTACTTACGCTCCTGTAAACGACCCTGAAATTGCCATAGGGATTGTCATTGAAAGCGGGGACACTGGCGTTGACTGCGCGCCGGTCGCAGCAGAAATCTACAACCAATATTTCTCCGGCAGCGAAAGCGCAATGGACCTTCCGCAGGAAGGCAATACCCTTCTGCAATAACGCTTGAAAGGAGAAGTGGAACACCATGGCTAGAAAAATTGTGATCGCCTCCGGCAAGGGCGGCGCGGGGAAATCCTCTTTGGCCGCCGGGCTCGGCGGAGCGCTTGCAGGCATGGGCAAACACATCCTCCTAATCGATTGCGATATCGGCCTGCGCAGCTTGGATTTGATCCTAGGATGCGCGGAAAACACAGTTTACGACTGGGCGGATGTCCTGTTGGGCCGTTGCGCGCCTGAAAAAGCGCCCTTATCGGTGGGCGGCCTTCATCTTCTCGCCGCGCCTTTGCGCGACACTCCCGCCTTTACCCCGGGTGCCATGCACTCCCTTACCGCACAGTACGCGATGCCTTTTTTGATGATATCCTTATTGACGCGCCGGAGGGATCGAGCGGGGGTTTCGCTTGGCTGCCAGTGCGGCGCAGGAAGCGGTGGTCGTTTCCACGCCGGATGCGGTCTGCGTTCGTAGCGCCGCCGCGGCTGTAGACGCGCTGTATGCGATGGACATCGCGCCGATTCACCTCATTATCAACCGCTTTAAGGCTCAGCCCGTTTCAAAACGCCAGCTGCTCAATATCGACCAGGTGATCGACAGCGCGGGTGCCCGTCTGCTCGGCATTGTGCCGGATGATCCGAATGTTACGTACCGTGCGGCGATGGGCAAACCAGTGCCCTTTGATTGCCCGGCGGGCAGCGCGTATCTTCGAATCGCAAAAAGGATCGAAGGAGAGAAAATCCCGTTAAAACATCTTGATAAAATGTAATTTATCTGTTATGATAGGAATAAGAATTGTTATTTTTGAATCAACACTCTCATAAAAAAGGAGCTGCATATATGAATATCGCACTAATTGCCCATGACGCGAAAAAGGAGCTTATGACGCAATTCTGTATCGCTTACTGCGGCGTACTCAGCCGCCACACACTGTGCGCCACTGGCACGACGGGCAAAATTGTCTCTGAGGCAACTGGGCTTTCCATCCAGCGGTTTCTAAGCGGTTCACAGGGCGGCGATCAACAGATTGCTGCAAGGATCGCGTGCAATGAAATCGATTTACTCCTGTTTTTCCGCGATCCCCTTAGCCCGAAGCCACATGAGCCCAACGAAGCCAATCTGCTTCGCTTGTGCGATGTGCATAATATTCCGGTTGCAACCAATATTGCAACTGCGGAGGCATTGATTCACAGCCTCGACCGTGGAGACCTTGATTGGCGCGATATTGTTAATCCAAAGGCTTGATTTTATGCGGCTGGTCCTCCCAATTCCTCTATTAAGCTGAGCAACAGAATCTGATAAAAAGGCGTCCTGTCTGAATAGACAGGACGCCTTTCTTTGATTTCCTTATTGAACCGCAGTATAGCTACCGCCCTCATTGTATAGAATATAGCTTTCAATCCCTGCCGCTTTCAGGGCTGCCACCTGCTCGCTCACATCAGAGCTCGCATTCAAAAGGGGCATCAGGGTGGCATTTCCCGCCGCGGCTTTCAGCTGCTTCCCAGCGGCCGCAAGGAAAACGGACGGATCCTTTGCGGGCGAGAATGATTCTCCGCCGATTGTAATGCTTCCTTTGAGCCCAGACAGGCGCAAATCCGGCGCATAAACATCGGCGCCGCTTCCAAACAGACTGCATGATACTGGCTTTCTCCACCGCCGAGGGCCCCTTCCCCTGATTGCATCAAAATCACATTTTTACTGCCAGCCGCCTGCTTTGCACTGGCAACAAAATTCTTTAAAACATCATTTCGGGATACGCCGCTTTCGCTCTCTCCTATATAATAGGTCTTATTCAGCGCATATCCGCTGGGGAACTGCACGCTATCGAGCAGGATGCTGTCAATTTCCATGGCTGTCAGCTCACCGATCAAACCGGTCAGATAGCTCTGCACTGTTTCCGAATAGGGGTTTGCCCATGGTTTGCCGCCTTTATCCGCGCTGTTGTCCAGCCAGAGCGTGCCGGGCCGCTGGTAGCATACCGCGCTACCCTCCCCCAACCTTCTGGCGGCCAACGGGTCACGGAAGCACTGCACCCGCGCAATCACAGACAAGCCATTGTCATGAATCTTTTGAATCGCTTGTGCAAAATTCGAATAAGCCCCCTCTGCGGCGCCCGTTACCTTCACCTGCTCCAATGCGGAGGGAAAAAACAACGTGCCGTCAGTATCCTTTGCGTCAATCATTACAGCGGATGCACCGCTCTGCTTTGCAACAGCAAGGAAGCTATCTAGGCAGATGCATTGCGAAGCGTCCTCTCCGGCAGCCAGAGCGCCGCAATTGCTTTTTGCTGCTGCGCTACAGGCCCCTCTGACTGCGGCTCCTGCGGCGCATCCGATCCTTGCCCGCCACTGCCTGTTTCCACCTGAGGCGGCTTGGTAACAGCGGGCTTATTGGATAAAATTCAAAGCAAAATCTGTAATAAAAAGGCAAGCACCATTACTGCGGCAAAGCCCAACACCATTAGCGCGATCTTAGCAATTCTTTTGCCGCGCTCTGAGCGGCTGGCACTTTTGCGGAAGCGGCCTTTGCGCCCCCCTTCCGGAAATCTTTCCGAAAGCCGTAGTAGCTGGAGCGCTGCCCGGAGCCGTAGTCTTTTTTTACTTTATATTTTTTCCCATACAACAGCCATCCTTTCGTGGAATTCGCACCCTTCATTGGTAAAAACAGAGCGCTTCAGGCACCGTCCTGCAATTATATAAACAGGGATCTGCCGGAAAAACCAGTGAACGCAAGCGCCAGCAAAGAAACATAAATAAAAAGCGCCGGCGTTCCTTGAAAGGCCTTTGGGATCTTATCGTTACGATCCAACACGTGAATCCCCGCATGGATCAGAAACACGGCCAGAGCGAAGGCCGCGCCTGCCCCAAGGCCCGCGCCAAGAGATTCGCCCACCGTATAAGCGGCACTGCGGTTGATCACAGGGATCGCAAGCACTAGCGTATTGAATGCCGCCATGCCGATCTTCCGAAGGATGCTGTCGCTTGCATGCAACGCATAACGAAACACCAGCACTACGATCACATACAATACAAACAGCACAATCATATATATGAGCAGCCGTACAAGCGTATGCGCAAGGCTCACCTGTGCAGCAGCTCTAATGCGCGGCAGATAATCGAGGTTGCAGCGGAAAACACGGTGATAAACAAGGCAAACGATAGCACATAACGCGGCTTGGAAGAGATTCTGACCGCCTCGCTTGCGCCGAATCCGCCTGTAAACACCAGATTTTGCAACAGTAGGGCATAGAGCGCCGTTACCAAAAGCGTGACAAATCCGTTCATGGCTGCTCCCCTTTCTCTTTTGCATCCTGGACATTATCCGCCCGCAGTTTACTCTCCTGCTCTGCACGCCGCCGGTTCAGCGCTGCTAATACGTCCGCAAAGCTTTCCATTTCCTCATCCTGCCTCGGCTTGCGTGCCGAATCAGGCTGTGCGTCAGAGGCTGCCGGCTTGTGCGCAGGGCGTTTCTGCGCGGACAAGGGCGCTTCTTTTTTAACTTTCTCTACTTTCAACGCTTTCTCCACGGAGCTACTCCTCTTCGTGGGCGGATGCTTTGAGGCCGGCTCTTGTGTAGGCGGCACGTCGCCCGGCTTTTGATGCTCCAATTTCGCGGGCCTGCTTTTCTTCACCGGCTTTTTGGGCTTCTTTTCATGCGGCAGTGGAACGGATTTCTTCTTAGCCAAAGCATCTGTTTCATGCTTCGGCCATTGCTCCGGCTTTTTCTTTGACTTTGGTGCGGATTCTTCCTGCACAGCGCTTCGTTTCCGGTGGAACAGGCGCGCCAGCGGCTCAATCACGGATACATCCTCATCATCCACATGGGCAACCGGAGTTGCCAATTCCTCTTCTCCAGAATGGCGCAGATGATAAATCCACTTACGGCGGCAGCCATAAAGCCCAGCAGCAAAAAACCTCCAAAGGGCATCAATAGGCCCGTAATCTTCGGTAGAGTTGGAAAAGAACGTCCTAAAATAGAGCCGCTTCCCAACAACTCGCGGACAAATCCGAGCAGCAGCAACACGATCGCATAGCCCAGGGAGGCGCCCAGCGCATCCATCAGGCTCACACGGAGGGATTGATGCGCAGCGCAGGTTTCGCAGCGGAACACAATCATCGCATTGACCGCAAGCAGTGGCAGATAGCCGCTCAGCGTGCCCAGAAAATCCGGGAAAAAGCGCTCGCACGCAAACAGTCCGCCCGCGAGTAGGCCGAAGCTGAGCAAGGCGTATATTCCGATACGCAGCCAAAAGGGCAGCCTCTTTAATACGAGAGCCGTCAAGAGCTCCATGATCATCAGCAGGACGGCTGATACCACTGCTACGATTGCAGCCGCCTTCAGCGTGGTGGCAAGCATAATCGCTGGAAACAGGCCCAGGCACAGCATTAAAACCGGATTGCCCCGCAGAATGCCACGTCGAAAGGCCTCTTTGGCCGAAAGAACCTGCATCTCCTGCTCACGCATTCATACCGCCCCCTTCCTTCTTCATATCCGTGGCCGAGGCGGCCGCCTGCTGCTTTTCCTTATGGCCTTTTATCAGCCCGTCTGCCATCGGCCAAACGGCATTCATCAACAGCACCGCAAAGCATGCGCCTTCTTCATAAGCGCCGAAATACCGCAGCAGCATACAAATCCCACCCGCCGCCATGCCGTAAAGCAGCCGCTGTAAATGGGTTTTGGGAAGCGTGGCGGGATTCGGCAAAAGAAACAGCGCGGTAAACACCAGCATGCCCGCTGAAATCTCCATCGTTAGGGACAGCTTGCGCCCCGTCAAAATCCGCGGGAAGAGAACAGAACATACGGAGCACACCGCTACAAAGCCCGCGGAACTGAGCCAAAGGGAAGAATGGAAAATAAAAAACGCGATTGCCGTGCCAAACATGACCAGCATACAGGTAGCGCCCATCGGGCCGGGCACCTTGCCGATTACCGCGTTGAAATAGCTTAAAATATTGCCATCAATCGAATTATGCACTTTCAGCATGGAGGCAAACGAGGCGCCCTGCACAAAGCCTTCCGAGCCGGTCACTGCCATGGGCAGCGAGCTATCGATCGCCGGATAGGTAAAAACGAGCTCCGGCCAGCAGACGCACAAAAAGGCGATACCAGCCGCGGCGGGGACAAACGGCGTCTTTTCTGCGCTCCCAAAGGGCAGCTTTGCCGCCACGATTGCAAACGCACTCCCTGCGGCAGGCAGCCACAGCGGTGCGGACGCGGGCAACAGCAGCGCAATCATAGCGCCGGTGAGCGCCGCATATAATGGATCCATCCCCGGTTTTCTACGCATCAATGCCGCGCCGGCAGCATCGCAGAGCGCCGCTATAGAAATGGAAACCGCCAAAAGGAGGAGCACCCTCCACCGGTAATAATAAAACGCCATCACCGCCGGAGCAATCAGCATAAGGAGCGTTGAAATGGTATAGGATCGAAACGCCTTTTCAGAAGGCGTCCTGATCTGTTCTCCCGAAGCGGACAAGCGCCTCACCGCCTTTCCTGTAAATTCATTGTAGCCTTTTGCCAGAAATTATGCATTGCGCATGACTACGCCTGGGCATATGATAGAGAGAGGAAATCGAGCAAACTGATTTTGATTGGGGAGGGATGTGCCTTTGAAGATCGAGGCGCCTGAAGAGAATAAAATCGTAGTCCGGCTGACAGCGGACGACATGACGAAGCTGCACATTACATATGAGGAGATGGACTACGCCAATATTGAAACGCGCCGCGTTATCTGGACGTTGCTGGATGAAGCCCGCAGAACTTGGCCGCGATATTGATCCATCCGGCCGAATGCTCATTGAGGCGCTACCCGCTCGTGAGGGAGGCTGCGTGCTTCAATTTACCGTCCTTGAGCAGGAGCATAAGCCGCAGCGCCACTTGACCATGAAAAAATCGAGAACTCCAATCGTCTATGAGTTTACCAGCGCGCAAAGGCTGCTTGACGCCGCCGAAAACGTCCGCCGGTTGAACGCTCTCCCAGCAGAAAGCGAATTATACCGGCAGGAGCATTGCTACCGCCTGATCGTTTCATCCGAGGAGTCATCCGACCTGCTGGAAATTGCGCTTTCCGAATTTGGAGCCCCCTGCGCACGGGGAGAACTCCCCGCCGCCTTTACCCGCGAGCATTGGCAGAGCATATGCAAAAGCAATGCGCTGGAGCAAATCAGCGGGGCCATTTGATCACTGCGCTGCCTGCTCCGCTTTGACGCGCAAGGAGGCAATCATCGCCGCCGCGTCCGTCGCGCCGAACACTGCGCTGCCCGCCACGAAGATATTCGCTCCGGCCTTCGCCGCCGCGGCAATGGTTTTCTCGCTGATACCGCCATCCACCTGAATATCGAGGTTCAGCCCGCGCCTGTCCGCTTCGCGGCGGATCGCCGCAACCTTCGGCATCATATCCTCCATAAAGGATTGCCCGCCGAAGCCCGGCTCCACTGTCATTACAAGCACCATACCCAGCCTGTCGAGGTACGGAAACACCGCCTCGGCGGGCGTTTTGGGCTTCAGGCTCAAAGCGGGAACCGAGCCGCCCGCGCGGACCAGCTCGATCGTCTCCTCCACAGGAGAATCGGACTCAATATGAAAGGTCAGGATATCCGCACCCGCCTTCAAAAAATCCGGCACATATTGGAGCGGATTACTGATCATCAAATGGACGTCAAACGGAATGGAGGCGTAGGGACGCAGCGCCTTTACAATGGGCGCGCCAAGCGTGAGATTTGGGACGAAATGCCCATCCATCACATCGATATGCAGCCAATCTGCACCGCATTTTTCCATGCGGGCAAACTCCTCGCCCATGCGCGAAAAGTCACAGGAGAGGATGGAGGGAGAAATTTTCATCATAAGAGGATCCTCCTGAAACGGCTGAAAACCAGCTGTTAATATGGAGTATATTTTAACAATTTTCATAAGAAAGGTCAAGGAAATCGGGCGGCGGACGATGGATTGCAGACAGTATTTTATCGAATCGAATTTTAAAAAATTTTGATGGCTGAAATATCGCCGAAGTTATATATATTCTGGTAATTATATCGTTTATCCCACATTGTATTTGCCAAGCTAAAGGGCTAGTAGAAAGCCTAAACAGTACACAGGCTCTTCCCACTTGGTTACGCAATGCCCTTCCAGGGCTTAAAATTATGAATCATTAAATAAACAGCTGTCTAGTTCGATTCGAACCGGCCAGCCTGCCACATTTTTATTTTTTATATTTATGATTGATTATTCAATCTGGACACCCATTTATCCAAAGCTTGTTTCACCAAATGGTTAATTGTATCCGCCCCTTTCAACCACTCCGCCACCGGCGGGCTAATCGCATAATATGCTTTGATGAAAGCTCGGCCCCAAAGCGTCTGCGATAATACCTCATCCCGGAAACGCCGCAGGACGAGCACCTCCGGTGCTTCATAAGAGCCATACACAGCCGTTGCGATATAGCATCCCGATTTGCCGGCAGGCTTAGAATTGTTGGAGCCGTTAGCAGAAACAGCCTTTGCAGCATCCTGCTTAATTTCAGAAAAAACGCTTTGATCTATACTGCTCGCTTTGTTAGGCGGAAGTTTAGCGAGCATTTTATCAAACAGCTCCCTGTGGCTGTCATGGAAGCTGGGTTGCGGAGCCCAAGAATGACTTTTCAGCCTGTTTAAATAAAGCGAGAGCGCCTCTGTATATCTTTTTAGAATATCTACAACTGCCTGCTGATAACTTTCGTTATCTGCTACAACAGAGCTGTCTAGAGCTTCTGTGAAGTAAGAAGATAAAAGTATCTGAAGACCAGCATAAATCTCGTAATTCGCATCCGTGGACGACATATCATTTATAAATTCTGCGCATCCAATTGCCTTTAGCAACCAAAGATTTGAATTCATTCCACATAGCATCCAGTTCTGTACTATCTTCATAGAGGCATGCCGCCAAATCAATCAAAGCATATGCATTCTGTAAATAAAATCGATAAACTCCTTCTTGAATCTTGTTATATTCATCCATTGAGGCGAGAGTCATGCATTCCTTGCCGATTTCCACCGCTTGCTGAGCTAACTTTTCTTGTTTTGCAAAAATAGCACCAATATCTTTATGAGTGCGTATGTATTCCCAGGATAACTCTTCTTTTGGTAATATGATATGTATGCTTTCCAAGTCACGCAACTTCTGATCAGCTGGGCTAGTTGGCTGCTCTATGCAGGCCTCACCGCATTTCGGACAAAAAGCCATATCGTCGTTGAGTGCATTTCCACATTTACTACAATACTTCATTTCACATCTACCCTTCTAAATTCGATATCTGTACCCGCATTTCAAGCAGGTCACCATCACATGTTTGGAGCCACCTAGCCCTCCCGCTAAATATCCGGCATCGCCCATCAGACCATACCCAAAAGCCGCCGCCTGATAATTGAATTCATTGCTGGCCGAAAGTGACTCACTTCCACAGTAAGGACATTTAGCCTCGTACTTTCCTCACCCTTTTTCCGCCACTGTTCCTGTTGCGCTTGCGCTGTCTGCCGTTTTTGAGCCGTTAGTATATCCTTTGTATCCAAACGGGATTTATATTGCATAATATCCTTTAGTCCATCTTCCCTTTCATCAGGCTGAAAAACAGGTTCCTCCGTCATTAATCTTTGACCACATTTCACACAAAAATGTGCGCTAACGTCATTTTTATGGAAACAAGACTGGCAGCTTATTTTTCCAGATTCATCAAATCGCAGGATAGCTCCGCAATGTGGACAAGTCTTTTCCCATCCACCGATTTCCATGTGACAATTTGAGCATTTCATAAAAACAATCACACCTTTATTTTATTTATATTAACTTATCTCATAATAATTTTCAATATTTTATCTATAAATATCGAAAAATAATATTAAATTATTGTTTTTATATTCCCAAAATCCCCATATTATTGTGTTTCTTTTATAAATAATAAAAATATCCGGTAGATGCAAAAGCATCCGCCGGATAAACAAATTGGTCTTACTTTTTAATCTGATTCAGCCTCTGGTTCAAATACCGCACCATCTCCGGCGTAATTCGATCCCCTGCCATTTCGATGACCTTTTCAATCGTGAAATGCTTTGCCATGTTGAGCATCCCTTTGCTCACCTTCATGCCCGGCATGACCTTTCCAATCATCTCAGAGACGAATTGCTCGCCCTCCGGGTTCTTCAGCAGGGCGCCGACCTTATCTTTGATCGAGAAATAACCCTCCGGGAATTGGAGCGGCTCCTCGCCCTCCCCGCCAGAGGCGGCGAACCAGTTCTCCACATTTTGGCCGGCCTTCTCCGCTTCCTCCGCGAGCATGTAGGAGCATTCGGCTCTGTAACGCGCACGAGCGGGATGCTCTCGCAGCAAACCTCCTGCTGCCCAAGGAACCCGGCCGCCTGAATGATATTTTCGCCCATCGTCAGCGGCACACGGTCAAAGGTGAATACATACTTTCCCGCAACGCTGCCGGTTTTCTTTCCATTTACCTTGAGCGACACCTGCTCACAATTGGAATATACCTTTACCTGCACCGTTTCCTCCGCCCGCTCTTTGAACCGGCGCGAACAGATATGGACAAACGGCGCTTTCGTCCAATACGCCTTATAGATATAGAAAGAATCCTTGCGCGTTTGCCGGTCAAACGTGACGAGGCCCTTGTTGTTGCGCCCCTGCACGCCGCCCTCATCGCGCATATCGCTCGCGAAATCAAACATATTCCAAACATGCGTGCTCCACAGATAAGGCCGCTGCGCGAAGGTTTCCAGCATTTTTTCATGGTAATAGGCCTGGTATTCCTCGCTGTAATCCCGCACCTTAGGGGATGCGCTGTGAAGCGTTGTGATGCCTTCGCAGCCATATTCCGAAATGCCGAGGCAAATCTCCGGGTTTTCCGCGTGGAAGGTATCCAGCCAGGGAGCATTGTCCTCCACCTTGCCGAGATACCAGCCGAAATAGTGGTTATAGGAAATCACATCGGTAATATGGTTGAGCGGGCTGTCGTTTTCGACCATCGAAAGATTCGCCATGGTAGTGAGCCTTGTTTGATCAAGCTCATGCACCAGGTCATTGAGCGCATGGAGATTGGAAAGCAACTCCTCGCTCTCGCCGCCGATGGAGATTTCATTGGAGATTCCCCAGAAGCAGATGGAGGGATGGTTGTAATTCTGCACAACGAGCTCGTGCATCTGCTGGAGCGTATTCTCACGCGCCTCAGGCGTATTCAGGAACATCGAGATAAACGGGATTTCCGCCCAGACAACCATGCCGGCTCATCGCACAGATCGTAGAAATAAGCGTCGTGCTGATAGTGCGCAAGGCGGATGGTATTCGCGCCCACCTCCTGGATGAGCTTCATATCCTCCTCATGCTCCCTTTCGCCAATCGCCCATCCCTTATCCAGCCGATCCTGATGGCGGGAAACACCGTGCAGCGGATAGGGCCTCCCGTTGAGAGAAAAGCCCGTGTCCGGACGCACTTCAAAAGTACGCACGCCAAAGCGCGCACAAACCGCGTCGAGCTCCGCGCCGCCCTCCAGCAGCTTCGCGCAAGCTTTGTAGAGATACGGATCCTCCACACCATTCCACAGATGCGGGTTTTCCAGGCGAATGGAAGCCGTACCCTGATGAATATCCACTTGCGTACGGGCAATGCAGTCGTCCCCACTATCATAGATTTCGAAGAGCAGCGTCTGCCCGTCGCGCGCATTCGTCAGATACGCTTCAACGCGATATCCGCCGCGCCGTCCTTGAGAAGCGGCGTCACGCGCAGGCCCGGCGCGCCGTAATAATCGAGGTCGAAATGGCTCTCCGGCACCGTAATGAGGCTCGCCTTCCGGTACAGCCCGCCGAAAAACGTAAAGTCCGCCATCTGCGGGTAGACCGTGTCGTTTGATCCATTATCGGTCATGACGCTAGAAGGTTTTCCCCATCCGCCTTCAGATAGGGCGTAATATCCGCACGGAAGGTCGAAAAACCGCCTTCATGTCGCGCAGCCTTTTGCCCGTTGAGATATACCTCGCAGATGCTGTTTGCACCCTGAAATTCAAGATAGATGCGCCCACCGTCCGCCGGCACAGGAATCGAAAGCGCGCGGCAGTACCAGCAGGGACCACGGTAATAGTCGCTGCCTCCATCCTGTCCGTCGAGATTGTTCCAAGTGTGGGGAAGCGTCACTTCCTCCCAATCCTGCGGCAACAGGGCGGGCGGCGCCTCCTGCGCCATTTGAGTAAACAGCCAGCCATTTGAGAGCGTTGTTATCTGTCTCATGCCGATCATTCCTTTCCAGTTCCAAATAAGATTATCGTTTGACGGTTTCACCAGTTCTATACGCAGACGCGGAAACAGATGAAAAGAAAAAACAATTTTATTATACAAGAGGATTAAAAAATAGCAATATTTTCTATAGAATCTCTGATATATGATTGAATTCTATTCAGTCCTTTTCGGTTGCTCTTGGTTAATTGGCAAAGCCAAAGCCTGCCGCAAACAAAAAGCAGGCGTGTACCTGATACACGCCTGCTTCCGTTATACATGCGGTTATTGCTCTTTGCCTACCAACCAATCAATGGATACGCCGAGCACATCGCTCAATGCGACAAGCTCTGTATCCGTAACATACCGCAGCTGGCCCTCCAGCTTTGAAAGACCGGATGCATTCAGATCAATGCCACGCACCTGAAGCTGGGTCAACAGATCCTTTTGCTTCATGCCGATTGCCTTACGGGACTGCTCCACTTTTGCTCCGACGATATTACGATCGCCGAGCGGCTGTTTTCTGATTCTCATGGCCACACACCTCTCCATAAAAATATAACATGGCACGCGCCTGGCAACATCAAGCAAGCTGTGCGGCCAATGACTGCGCCATTTACCGCATGGCAAACCGGATATTGGGGGGCCGGTCGGCCAACGGTGTTTGCCTTATCAAAAAAGGAACCACACGGTGTCCCTTTCTTCACGCGTATTATAACCTAGCAAATTCGAAAAAACAAGTGCTTTCACAATTTAGAAACAAATTCATTGTAAATCCATCGGCTGACGGCAGCTTTCCCCGCTCAAACTCGCATGAAAAGCCTGCTTTTTAAGCCTTAGAAACAAACACAGCAAGAAATATCAGAAAAAAAGAACCATACAGTAAAAAAAATGTTATAATAATAGCCGCAGTCTCCCGCTTGGAGAAGCAGGGTCTCTCTCTTTCATCCGGGTGATCACCGTAATTTTTCCTCATTTAAAGAATACCTACAAATTATGAATTAGGAAAATATAATTTATTAAATTTTTCATAAAACAGCGTATAAAACAACCAATTTTTGATGAAAAGCGAGGGAAACAACCATGGAATACACAGGCAAGCTGAATTTGACCATGCTAACAGATTTTTACGAGCTGACAATGGCCAATGGATATTTTCAAAATGGGTTTACGGAAACGATCGCGTATTTTGACCTGTTTTTCCGCAGGATCCCGGATGGAGGCGGCTTTGTCATCATGGCCGGCGTTGCACAAATGGTGGAGTATTTAGAAAACCTCTCTTTTTCTGAGGACGACCTGGATGCATTGCGTGGCCACGGATTTAGCGAGGCGTTTCTCGACTATTTGCGGCATTTTCAGTTTGCCTGCGATGTTTGGGCTGTCCCAGAAGGCACGCCTGTATTCCCCGGTGAACCGATCGTCACTGTGCGCGGCCCCGTCATCCAGGCACAATTTGTTGAAACCATGCTGCTTTTGTGCATCAACCATCAAAGCCTGATCGCCACAAAAGCCAACCGGATTGTCCGCGCCGCTCAAGGCCGCGGTGTGATGGAATTTGGCTCCAGACGGGCGCAGGGCTTCGACGGCGCGGTATACGGCGCACGAGCGCCTTCATCGGCGGCTGCGTAGGAACGGCCTGCACCATCTGCGAGCGTGATTTCGGCATTCCGGCACTTGGCACAATGGCGCACAGCTGGATTCAACTATTTGATAGCGAACTGGAGGCATTCTGCGCCTATGCGCGTGAATACCCGGATAACTGCACCCTGCTTGTGGATACCTACGATACGCTCCACTCCGGCCTGCCCCACGCGATTGAAGCTTTCCGCCGTGAGCTGCTGCCGCGGGGCTGCCGCCCAAAGGCGTCCGCATCGACAGCGGCGATATTACCTATCTTTCCAAGCGGATGCGCAAAATGTTGGATGAGGCCGGGTTCCCGGATTGTTCCATCGTCGCCTCCAATTCTCTAGATGAATATATCATTCGGGATATGCTGATCCAAGGCGCCAAGGTGGATTCCTTCGGTGTGGGCGAGCGGCTCATCACAGCGGCATCCGATCCGGTGTTCGGTGGCGTATATAAGCTCTCCGCTATTGAAACAGAGGACGGCGTCATCCCCAAAATTAAGCTCAGCGAAAATGTGAGCAAAATCACAACGCCTGGCGCTAAAACCGTATGGAGGCTGTTTGATCGTGACAGCGGCAAGGCGATTGCCGACGTTGTCACCTTGATGGACGAAGTGATTGATGAACGTGCGCCGTATGAGCTGTTTGACCCGGAATTCACCTGGAAGCGCAAAACGGTGCAAAACTTCCTCGCCCGCCCCCTGCTGCGCAAAATATTTGAGCACGGAAAGTGCATTTGCCATACCCCCTCTGTTGAAAAAATCCGCGCCTATTGCGCGGAGCAGGTAGACGCCCTGTGGGAAGAGGTGCTGCGGTTTGAAAACCCGCATCAATATTACGTGGATCTCTCCCAGAGGCTATGGGATTTGAAGCATAGCCTAATTGAAGAGCACCGGATAAACAGCGAGGGCTGACAGCCGCAGCCCCCCACCGGCCGCAGCCGGGCGGCACGCCCTGTTGTGCAGTGCAGCCACCGGGGGCTAAGCAATCTGAAAAATCAATAGGACGCATTGCATGGCGCTATGCCTGCAATGCGTCCATTTCATTTCCTATCCTCTCATGTGTTTCCCTTTTTTCGCTTTTTCAAACGCCGAAAAATCATGCAGGCAAATGCAACGCTGAATTCCTGCCCTACGGGCACTTGATCTCGGATGTCTTCCCACTTGATCTCCGGCACAATTTCTTCCACACATTGGCGATAGGAATCCGCAACGGTCTTATTACCGCTTTTCATTGCAACCATCCCCTCTTTGATTGGTTAACAACAGAATAACAAAAAACCCGAATAGATTCCTGACTTTATTTGCTCAAGTATTGTTTGCAGCGCACTCTTCCGCCGGAACATAATACTGCGCCTGCGCGTGCCAGAGCTCGTGATACTTGCCCTGTTCGTCCGCGAGCAGTTCGTCATGGCTGCCCGTCTGGATCAGCCTGCCATGGTCGAATACCGCGATCTGATCGCAGAAGCGGCAGGAGGAGAGGCGGTGGGAGATATAAATTGCCGTCTTTGCTCCGACGAATTGATTAAACCGCTCATAGATTTCATGCTCCGACACCGGGTCGAGCGCGGCGGTCGGCTCGTCGAGGACGATAAAGGGCGCATCCTTGTAGAGCGCGCGGGCCAGCGCGATCTTCTGCGCCTCTCCGCCGGAGATTTCCACGCCGTCCTCCTCAAAATCCTTGTAGAGCGCGGTGTCGAGCCCTTTCGGCATCTTCTCGGCCCGCTCGGCAAACCCGGCCTGCTCGAGGCATCTCCACACTTTCTGCTCATCATATTCCAGCGAGGTGGTCACATTCTGCCCCAGAGGGAAGGAAAACACGCAGAAATCCTGGAAGACGACGGAGAAGATCGTCATATATTCCTCATAATCATACTTTTTGATATCGATGCCGTTGAGGGTGATCACTCCCTCCTGCGGGTCATAGAGCCGGCAGAGGAGCTTGATAAACGTGGTCTTGCCGGAGCCGTTGAGCCCCACCACGGCGAGGCGCTCGCCCACGCGCAGGCGGATGGAAAAATCCTTCAGCGCCCAATCCTCCGCGCCGGGGTAACGGAAGCTGACGTTTTGAAACGCGATCGTATAGTCGTTGTCGTCGCGTTTTTCGACCGGCAGGGTGCCTGGTATTTGACGGGAGGGGTATCGAGCAGATCAAAAAAATACTGGGTCTGGTGTAATTCCGCAATTCCTGTGACGCCGGCGATCAAATTCTCCACGCCATGGGCAACCTGCTGGATAGCGCCGACATATTTGAGCAAATTGCCTGCGCCGAACAGCCCCGCGAGCGCTTTGAGCGCCACAAAAATATAGATCGCGCCCGTCATCACCGCCGTGATCAGCGCGTTTATGGAGCCAAACCGGCTCTCCGCCCGCGCAAAGCCACCATACACCTTGACAAGCTGCCGCATCGTTTTGTCATAGGCCTGCTCCATGATCAGCTTCTTCTCATGAAAGAGGCGGATCTCCTTCCCCAGCCGGTAATCTGATATTAAATCGCTATAGTAAGAAAACAGCCGCATGGCCTGAAGATTTAAATCGTAATATTGGTTATTTGTTTTTTGATAAAAATGCCCAACCACCAGCAGGGCTGCTGCGCAGGCTACCATCACGCCCAGCAGCGCCAGCGCCAGCCACGGCGATTCCCAAAAGGATGATCCGGTGCGCACCAGCACGATTTTCAAAAACGGAACCAGCATCACAACGGAGCACACCGTGGAGAAAAGGCCCTGGAAGAAAAGATCCATCGAGTAATAAAACACGTTGAGCGCGCCGCCATGGCCCCAATTCACCTGCCAGTAATCCCGCGCCTTTTTTTGAAAATCCGGGTTCTCCAGGTTTTCATAATCCGTATCCAAAATTTTTTCACTGGCCGCCACGCTCTCCTTCACCCATCCCATCGTTCTGTTTAGAAGGTGATGGCGGTTCGCCAGCGCATTTTTGCCGAGATAGAGCAGAAAGTTAAGGCCCACCGTCACCAACACGAGCAGCACGAGGCGTTTGATATCCCGCGCGCCGATCAGCTCGTCGAGGATCAGGGCGGACATCCACAGATTCACCAGCGGCTCGAGCGATAGCAGCAAATCGCTGAGGATCATGGTGGGAAACGTCCATTTTTCAAAAGCAGATAAGGCCGAAACCGTGCGCCTGAGCAAGGTGAATTTTTCTCGCCAGGAGAGCTCCTCAAACTTTTTGGGCTCATACATCCTGCTCGCCCCCTTCCGGATTTGTTTTGTAATACTGGCTTTGCAGCTCATAAAGCCGGTGATATTTCCCCTTCTTCGCCATCAATTCGTCATGCGTGCCTTCCTCCACAATTTGCCCGCCCTCTAAAAATAAAATCCGGTCGCAGAAGCGGGTGCTCGAAAGCCGGTGGGAGATGTAGAAGGAGGTGCGCCCCTTGGTCATCTCGCTGTATTTGAGATAGATCTCGTTCTCCGCAATCGGGTCGAGCGCGGCGGTCGGCTCGTCGAGGATGATGACCGGCGCATCCTTATACAACGCACGGGCCAGCAGCAACCGCTGCCGCTCCCCGCCTGAAAAATCCGCCGCGTTCTCATAAATTTGCTTATCCATCATCGTATGCAGCCCGTCCGGGAGCTGCTCGATCCGCGCGCTGAGCCCGGCCTGCGAAACGCAATGCGCCACTTTCGCTTCGTCCATCTCTTCCGCCACGCATAGCGCCACATTCTGCGCGACGCTCACGGGCAGGAAGTTGACATCCTGAAACACGGCGGTAAACAGTTTGAAATAATCATCCCGGTTGAACTCCGTGCTCTTTACGCCGTTGACCCGAATCTCCCCCGCCGACGGCTGATAAAGCCCGCACAGGAGCTTCATGCAGGTGGTCTTGCCCGCGCCGTTTAAGCCTACGAGCGCGATCTTCTCGCCGGGCCGCACCTGAAAGCTGAGATCTTGCAGCGTGGGCCGTTCGCTGCCCGCGTAAGAGAACTGCACGTGATCGAATGCGATCTCGCAGGGCGTCGCATCGCCCCCAGGCAGCGGCGCGCCCCCCCTCCCGCCGCAGCTGGTCGGGGCAGCTCTAAAAAGGCACGGTAATCATTGCACTCCAGGCTTGCAAGGTGCAGCTCGTTTACCTGCCTGGCCAGCCCAAGCGTCCAGGCGGAAAAACCGGTAACCAGCCCAAAATAGAGCACAAAATCGGAGGGCGTGATCCGCCCCCGCAGCACCTGCGCAATCAGCACGGCATAGGCCACGCTGTCGCGCACAAGCACGAAGAAGGCGATCAATCCGTCGGAGGTTGTCTCCTGGCGCACCCATTTCCGCAGCAGCGCGGCATACGCATTTCCCAGCTGTTCAAATAGGCCGCGGAACCAGTGCGCAATGTGATACAGGCGGATATCCTTGCCGGCCGAAAATTTCTGGGCGGTGCGCGTCAGGTAATCAAGCTTATGCCGGATCAGCATTTGTCCCCTATCAAATTGGTAAACGTGAAAATTGTTCCACCGCAGGACGAAAAAGCTTACCGCCGACATAGTGAGCAAAAAGAGCACCAGCCAGATGCTGAGCGTTGACAAAATGGCCGTATAGGTGAAAATACCGAACACATTGACCCCCAGCGCAATTATCATCGTCAAAACGGCAGAGCCGCCGGAGCCGTTTCCATATTGGGTAAACGCTTCGCACCGCTGTCGTTTGATCCGGCCCTCCAGGCTCTCAATATTCTCATAATCCGTATCCAGGGTTTTCAAAAAGCCGTCTGCTTTAAAACGATACCGCGTTTGCAGATCGACCAATATGATCCGCCCGCCGATGAACTTATCCAGCCAACAGCACGCGCCGTAGATCAAAATCGCAACGCCTACCGTTGTGATCAGTTGCACCGGTGTCACCCCGCCCGTCAGGCAGTCAACCAGGATTTTGGAAAGCACCACCAAAATCAGCGGCGAGATGACCGACGGCGGGATGTGAAGCAGGGAGATGAGAATATCCTTTTTGCTCCAACCCCACACCTTTTTAAGCATATAAATCGTATTCTGCCAGGTCGTGTATTTTTTTGTTTGCGTTTTCTGCTGCATTCTGTGTTCCCCCTTTACCTGCATCATAGCATGCGCTGCCCGCCCATAAAAAAATCGTGCACGAACGGCTTCGCTCCGTGCACGAATGGTATCTTTCCGATTTTCTGACTACCCGATGGGCAGCATCACTTCCGTTGCGAACACGTCGCCCTCATCCTGCCGGTTGCGATAGCCGCCGTATTTTTCAATCAGCGCGTCCACGCGCCTGAGGCCGAAGCCATGGCTGCCGGCTTTTGTGGTCTGGTATGCGCCGTTTTGCTTTTTCAGCGCCCCGCCCACGGAATTGCTCACGGAAATGTAGAATTGCCCCTTGAACCTGCCAATATAAACGCGGATGAACCGCTCCTGTTGTGCCGCCTGCTTCATGCAGGCCTCCATGGCGTTGTCGAGCAGGTTCCCGAGGATGACGCACAGATCCGTCTGCGCAACAGGCAGCTCCGGTGAAACCGTCGCCTTCGCGTTGACGGAGATGCCCTTTGCCTGCGCCATGGAGAGCTTGCTGTTTAAAATCGCGTCCACCATCACGTTGCCCGTTTTCACCACGGTATCGACGCTCGTCAGATCCTGGTCGAGGGAGGCGAGGTATTCCTCCAGCCGATCCGCCTGCCCCATCGAGAGATAGGCCTTCATGGTCTGGATATGGTTGTGATAATCATGCCGCCAGCCGCGCATTTGGCGGTACATATTCTCCACCTCACGGTAGTGCCGCTCCATCAGCTCGTTCTGATAGGCTGCGACGCGCTTCTCCGCGCTGCGGTTGATCAGCCGCCGCACAATAAGCGCCAGCCCCGCCGCCAGCAGGAGCAACAGTATCACCGCGCCCGCGATCAAAAGCCCGTTTTTCATGATTCTTCCCCTTTAAAAAACCGGATAAACGCATCATTCACCGCCGCATATAGCCGCCGGCTGACAGGGAGCCTTTCCCCGCTGTCGAGCGTCAGCTCCGATTTGTCAATCCGGCGGATGTGCCGGAGGCTGACCAGATACGAGCGGTGGCAGCGAATGAACGGCTCGCCTGCAAGCGTTTTTTCCAGCTCGCCGATGCTCACCTGCGCCTGCTGCGCCCCATCGGCCGTATGAATGCAGACGAAGTGCGCAAAGGCTCCGCATAAAAAATATCGTCCGCGCAAAAGCGCGTTTGCACGCCCGCAACAGGCAGAAGCAGCTGCTTCGGCGCGCGGCTCAGCCGGGCCGCAGCCTTATCCAGGCAGGCAAAGAGCTTCGCCTCGTCGATTGGCTTTAACAGGTAATGCAGGGCGGATACGTCATACCCATCGGCTGCGAATTCCGCCGTGCCTGTGATGAAAATGATCGCGCATTTTTCATCCGCCGCGCGGATTTTACGCGCGAGCGTTACGCCGTCGAGCCCCTGCATCTGGATATCGAGCAAAAAAAGGTCGAAGCAGGGCTTTGCCTCCCACTCGAACCACAGCGCCTGCGCGCTGGGAAAGCGCTCCACGCGCACCGGGTCGGCCCGGCCCTCGCCCCAGCGGCGGACAAGCTCGCTGAGATATGCAAGCGTTGCCGGCTCATCGTCGCACACTGCGATGTGCATGCCGTTTCCCCTCCCCTTCCTGTTTTCATCCAAAATTATAGCATTTCATGCGGGCGGAAGCAACCGGCAGAAAAAGCCCTTGGTAACCTTCCGAAATATATGCGCCGGAGCGCGCTTCGGCTCTTGACAATCCCTCTGCCCGGCGTGCTATAATGAAAAATGGATGGGTGTTTTTCGGGCGCGCTGCCGCCCGGAAAATCCGGAAGAAAGGGGTTATCAAAATGTATGCAATCCTATGCAAAATCATCGCTCTATTTATGGCCGCGCTCCAGAGCCTGCTCTGGTTTGCCCCCGGCCTTTTCGGCGGCGACCTGCCGGTCGATACCGCGGCCTATACGCCGCCCGTCTACGGCCAAGTGGGCGATGAGTCCCAGGCGGCGGAGCACGGCGGCTGGTACCTGACCTATGAGGATAATTTTGACGGCGACGCTCTCAACAGCGATCTCTGGGTGACCTCCCCACACGGCCTACGCAACACCGAATACTGGTGCGATAATATGGTGCGGGTGGAAAACGGCAACTGCGTCATCTCCGCCGCATACCTGGACGATAACGACTGCCCGGACGGGAAGTGCCCCGCCTCCGGCGATTTTACCTCCGGCATTGAAACGCGCGGCAAGCAGGAGCAGGTTTTCGGCTACTACGAGGCCCGTGTGAAATTCCCGAAGGCGGAAGGCTCTGGAGCGCCATGTGGTTTCAGAGCGGCACGATGGGCCGACTTGGCAACGGCGGCAAGGACGGCTCTGAGATAGACGTGTTTGAATCCTCCTTTTATCATAACCCCACACAGATTGGCCACTGTATCCATTGGGATGGCTACAGTGACACCTGGCACCGCGACAGCGGCGCGGTTGTGGACACCGGGGTCGACCTTTACGACGATTACCACGTTTGGGGCCTGCTCTGGACTCCGACGGAGTACACCTTCTTCCTCGACGGAAAGCCGATTGCCTGCACAAACGCGGGCGGCGTCTCCCAGGTTGCGGAATACCTGCGCTTTACGGTGGAAATCCGCCATACGGAATACGGCCCTACGGCAGAAGCTCGGCGAGTTTATCAACACCAGGGAAAACCCGGCCGAATTCCAGATCGACTATGTGCGCGCTTATCAAAACACCGATTTCATCGCCAGCCAAAAAACGGCGGAGGATTTCAAACAACCGCTACTCGCAAAGCTGGTGCAGAAATAAAGTGAGATTCCCGGGCGTATTGTTTCACCGGTTATTAGCAGAGAAATTTGCACGGCGGCGTCTGCGGGCAACCGTGCAGATCTCGCAATATATCACATAACGGCGTGCAACATGCTTTCTGGATTGCACACCCAACAGGAGCTGATGAATCTATGGCAGAATTTATCCTTTCCGCCTTTTCCGACGAGGCGGGCATCGATCTGGACGAACAGATCCGCGCATGCCAGGCAAACGGCATCACGCACATGGAGCTCCGCGGCCTGCCCCAGGGCAATGTCTCCTCGCTTACGACAGACGACGCGTGGGTGCTCAAGGCAAAGCTCGATGCCGAGGGCATGCAGGTTTCCGCAATCGGTTCTCCCTATGGCAAAATGAATATCGCGGATGATTTCGAGCCGCATTTTGCAGCCTTCCAGAACACGGTCGAGGTCGCAAAAATCCTCGGCTGCCACCTGATCCGCATGTTCAGCTTTTACTTTGACGAAGGCCAAAGTATGAGGCTTATCGGGATGAGGTGTTCTCCCGCGTGGGCAGGATGGCGGATTATGCGCTTGCGCACAACGTGCTTTGCTGCCATGAAAACGAAAAGCATCTACGGCGATACCGCCGAGCGTTGCCTCGACCTTTACCAACATTTTGAGGGCCGGCTCGCAGGCGTATTCGACCCGGCAAACTTCATCCAATGCGGCGTACATCCACTAGAAGCCTATGAAATGCTTGAGCCTATATCCTTTATATGCACGTCAAAGACGCCAAAATGGCGGATGGCAGCGTAACCCCGGCAGGCGCAGGAGACGGACAGGTTGGCGAAATCCTGCGCCGTTTTCAAAAGATGGATGGCAAACGTTTTCTCTCCCTGGAACCGCACCTGAAGGTTTTTGCAGGCCTGTCCGCATTGGAAAAGGACGATGAAACAGCGCAAAAGATGGAGCAATATGCCTACCCCACCAACCGCGCGCGTTCGACGCGGCGGCGCAGGCGATGCACCGGCTGCTCAGCGGACTGAATGCCTGAATGATGAATAAGGAAAGGATGATCCCTATGCAGCAGGTACGCTTTGGCATTGTCGGCGTGGGCAATATGGCTCCGCCCACCTTTCGCATATTCTCAGAGGCAACGTGCCGGAATTGAAGGTCACCGCCGTGGCGGATATCAATCCCGCTCGCCTGAAAGCCGCAAAAGCGGCGGCCGAGAAGGCCGGGCAGCCGATCGAAGGCTTTCCCACAGCCGCGGCGCTTTTTGAAAGCGGGCTATGCGACGCAGTTATCATCGCCACGCCGCCACTACGACCACCCCCCGCTCGTGATCGAGGCGCTCGCGCACAATCTTCACGTCATCACGGAAAAGCCCGCGGGTGTTTACACCAAACAGGTGCGTGAGATGAATGAGGCCGCGGCAAAGAGCGACAAACTCTTCGCCGTGATGTTCAACCAGCGGACAAATCACATTTACCGCAAAATGAAGGAGCTTGTTTCAAGCGGCCGTTATGGAGAAATTCGCCGCACCAACTGGATCATCACCGATTGGTTCCGCTGCCAATCCTATTATAACTCCGGCGGCTGGCGCGCCACTTGGGCCGGCGAAGGCGGCGGCGTGCTTTTAAACCAGTGCCCGCATAACCTTGACCTGTGGCAGTGGATTTGCGGCATGCCCGCCAAGGTGCGAGCCTTCTGCAAGGAGGGGCACTTCCATGAGATTGAGGTGGAGGACGACGTGACCGCCTATGTGGAGTATCCAAACGGTGCGACCGGCGTTTTCATCTCCACCACCGGCGAATTCCCCGGCACGAACCGGTTTGAGATTGTGCTCGACCGGGCGACGATCCTCTGTGAAAACGGCAAGCTCTCTGTTTTTGAGCTGGAGGATTCCCAGCAGCATTTTATCGACACCTGCCCAGAGGGCTTCGGCCGGATGGATGGAGGCTTTATCGATATTGAAACAGATGGTGAAAATCCGCAGCACGATGGCGTGCTGCGTGCCTTCGCGGCGGCTATCCTGCGCGGCGAGCCGCTCATTGCGCGCGGCGAGGAGGGAATCAACGGCCTGACGCTCTCCAATGCGATGTTCCTCTCCTCTTGGCTAAATGAAACGGTTACGCTCCCGCTGGATGAAGAGCTGTTCTATGCGGAGCTGAAAAGGCGGATTGATTCTTCTAAAGCCAAAAAAGAGAGTCAGGATACCGTTGTATTCAATGTAGAGGGGACGTTCGGTTCCTAAAATCCTTGCATGGAAAGAATGGTTGTCGTTTATGCTACGAACTGCTATCATCGGCTGCGGCGGGATTGCGCAGGTGCACGCCCTGGCGCTCAGTGAGCGCTCGGACGCCCATCTGGTTGCCGCTGCGGACTGCCGATTGAAACGGGCGGAGGATTTCTGCGCCCGCTTTGGAGGCGCCCCTTACCAAAGCTTTCACGAGCTGCTCCAGCGGGAACGGCCGGACGTCATCCATCTCTGCACGCCGCATTCCCTACACGTGCCCATGGCAGAAGAAGCGCTGGCTGGGGCGTCCATGTCCTCTCGGAAAAACCGGCCGCGATCTCTCCCAATCAGCTCAAAAAGCTGCGCGAGGCGGAGAAACGCTCTGTCGCGCAATACGGCGTGTGCTTTCAAAACCGATATAACCCCTGTGTACAAGCGGCAAAGGAGCGCATGGAATCCGGCACGACCGGCAAACTTCTGGCGGCGCGCGCCTTTGTCACCTGGAACCGGCAGCCGCCCTATTATACGGAGAGCGGATGGCGGGGCACGCTCCGGCAGGAAGGCGGCGGCGTGCTGACCAACCAGGCGATTCACACGCTTGACCTGATGCGTTATTTCGGCGGCGAAATCGCCGCTATCAGCGGCCAGATTACCAATCAACATCTGCGGGGCGTGATCGAAGTAGAGGATACCGCCTGCGTCCTGCTGCAATATGCAAGTGGAGCTGCCGGCATATTTTACGCAACGACCGCCTACCGCCAAAATGCGCCCGTGCTGTTGGAGCTTGTCTGTGAGCAGGAAACGCTCCGCCTCGAAGGGTCGAATCTTTATCGGCTTGAGGGGAATCGCTTTACGCTGCTGTGCGGCGAAGAGGAGCGTATGCCCGGCAAACCCTACTGGGGCTCCGGCCACGCGCGGCTGATTGACGCGTTTTATCGCTCCCTCCTGCCGGGCGGCGAAGCCTTTCCCATCGGCGCACAGGAGGGCGGCCGGGCAAGCGAACTGCTTTTCTCCCTATATATGCAGAATGGGATCGATTACGAAGCCATCCAACTGAATGAAACCATTGATATCCAAGCAAACTAAAACAGATGAATTTTGCATACCCACTCTTGTACAGAAAGGAATGACGATTCTGATGCAAATGACTATGCGCTGGTTCGGCGCTGAAAAAGATACCGTCACCCTAGAGCAGATTCGTCAGGTGCCGGGCGTGACGGGCGTAGTGCCCGCCCTGCATGATCTGCCCGCAGGCGAGGCGTGGCCGCTCGACCGCATTCTGAAAATGAAGGCGGAAATTGAGGCCGCAGGGCTCACGATGGAATGCATTGAGAGCGTAAACGTCCATGAGGATATCAAATTGGGCGCGCCCTCCGCTGAGCGATATATTGAGAATTATAAAACCTCTATCCGCAACCTTGCAAGGGCCGGGGTGAAGGTAATCTGCTATAACTTCATGCCCATCTTTGATTGGACGCGCACTAATCTCGCTATGCGGATGGGGGATGGCGCCACCTGCCTCTCCTACGATGGGGCGCAGATTGAAGGAAAAAGCCCGGAGGATATGTTCCGCGAGATCGATGAAAACTCCAACGGTTACGCCATGCCCGGCTGGGAAACGGAGCGTATGGGCGAGATCAAGGACCTATTCCAAAAATACAAGGGCGTGACGGATGAGGACCTGTGCGCAATCTCCAGCACTTTTTGGAGGAAATTATTCCTGTCTGCGAGGCATGCGACGTAAAAATGGCCATCCACCCGGACGATCCGCCGTGGGGCATTTTCGGCCTGCCGCGTATCATCACGGACCTCAATGCGCTGCGCCGCTTTTTAAAGCTCGTCGACAGCCCGTATAACGGCCTAACCCTCTGCACCGGCTCGCTCGGTGCGAGTAAGAATAACGATCTGCCCGCCATGATCCGCGCAGTGGGCGACCGCATCTATTTTGCGCACCTTCGCAATGTGAAGGTGGAAGGCAACCGCTTTCATGAAACCTCCCACCTCTCCGCGGATGGATCGCTCGATCTGTACGAGATTGTCAAGCGCTTCAGGATGTAGGCTTTGACGGTTATATCCGCCCCCGATCACGCGCATGCTCTGGGGCGAAGTAGCACGGCCTGGTTACGGGCTCTATGACCGCGCGCTGGGCGCGGCGTATCTGAACGGCCTTTGGGAGGCCGTAGCCAAAAGCAGATAATCAATCAGCAGTAAAGGTATCTTCGTGTCAAATTTTCGCACTTCTCTCAAACGGCTATCAGAAAGGAATGATGATTATGCTACAGCATGAAAATTTGAAGGGCCGCGTGGCCGTCGTCACCGGTGGCGGCGGGGTGCTGTGCAGCTCCTTTGCGAAGGATCTCTCGGCCTCCGGCGTGAAGGTAGCGGTGCTCGATATCCGCAAGGAGGCGGCGCAGGCCGTTGCAGATGAAATCAATGCATCCGGTGGCGCGGCCATCGGCATCGCGTGCGACGTGCTCAGCGCGGAGAGCCTGGAGCGGCCCGCCAAACGGTGCATGCGGCATTCGGCCCCTGCGACATCCTTTTAAACGGTGCGGGCGCAACTCCCCGCTCGGCACAACAACGAAGGAGACGCTCGAGCCGGAGGATTTGCGGCAAAAGGCGGAGGGCGTGAAAACCTTTTTCGATCTGGACCCCAAGGGCATTGAATTCGTTTTCAACCTTAACTTCCTCGGCACGCTGCTCACCACGCAGGCCTTTGCAAAAGATATGATCGGCAGGGAAAACGCGTGCATCCTAAACGTTTCCTCCATGAACGCTTACCGGCCCCTGACCAAAATCCCGGCCTATTCCGCGGCAAAGGCGGCGGTATCGAACTTTACGCAGTTCATGGCCGTGCATTTTGCGGATGTGGGCATCCGCGTCAACGCGATCGCGCCCGGCTTTTTCTCCACCAACCAAAATAAAACTCTGCTTTACAATGAGGATGGCTCCCTCACCCCGCGCAGCGAGAAAATCCTCTCCCACACGCCGCTCAGGCGCTTCGGCGTGCCGCAGGATCTGACAGGCACGCTTTTATACCTCTGCGACGAGGCATACGCGGGCTTTGTTACCGGCATCATTGTGCCGGTGGACGGCGGTTTTTCAGCCTATTCCGGCGTGTAAAAATTGATTGCAGCGGAATACGTCGGCCGTCTGTATTTAGGATAGCTCTTGTTTGATCAATCATGGGCAAACTTGCTCTTTTTTGCAGCATCCATCAAATATCTTATCTGCAAAGGAAGAATGACAATGGATTTGAACCTTCGCGCCAAGCAGGACTGCCTGTTTGACGAAATTTCGCTCGGCGAGGTGATGCTCCGTCTCGACCCTGGCGACGGGCGCATCAAAACCGCGCGCACCTTCCGCGCTTGGGAGGGCGGCGGAGAATACAACGTCGCGCGCGGCCTGCGGCGCTGCTTCGGCCTGCACACGGCGGTGGTCACGGCGCTGGCCGATAACGAGGTCGGCCGCCTGATCGAAGATTTTATTTTACAGGGCGGCGTGGATACATCCCTTATTGAATGGAAGCCCTACGACGGCATCGGCCGCAGCGTGCGAAACGGCCTGAATTTCACGGAGCGCGGCTTTGGCCTGCGCGGCGCGGTGGGCGTGTCGGACCGTGGGCATACCGCTGCCTCGCAGTTAAAACCCGGCGATATCGACTGGGATTTCATCTTCGGCCGCCTCGGCGCGCGCTGGCTGCACACGGGCGGCATTTTCGCCGCGCTCTCTGAAACAACGGCGCAGGCGGTGCTGGAGGCCGTGAAGGCCGCGAAAAAATGGGGCACGGTCGTCTCCTATGATCTCAACTACCGTCCCTCCCTCTGGAAGGAGATCGGCGGGCAGGCAAAGGCGCAGGAGGTCAACCGGGAGCTTGCAAAATATGTCGACGTGATGATCGGCAACGAGGAGGATTTTACCGCCTGCCTCGGCTTTGAGGTGCCCGGCAATGATGCAACTCTCAAAACCCTCAGCATCGAAGGCTACGGCAGGATGATCGAAGAGGCTGTGAAAGTCTACCCTAACTTCCAGGTGGTCGCCACGACCCTGCGCGCGGTGAAAACCGCCACGGTCAATGATTGGAGCGCGATTTGCTGGGCGAACGGCCAGCTTTACCATGGTCTCAGCCTGCCCGCGCTCGAAATTTATGACCGCGTCGGCGGCGGCGACAGCTTCGCTTCCGGCTCATCTACGGCTAATGACCACGGGCGACGCGCAGCAAGCGGTCAATTTCGGCGTTGCGCACGGCGCGCTCGCCATGACCACACCGGGCGACACCTCCATGGCGAGCCTGAAAGAAGTGGAAAACGTGATGAAGGGCGCGGGCGCGCGTGTGCAGAGATAATCCCCTGCACCCATCTCAAATTGAATCAAAGGACTGATTGATATGGATAAAGAAACCGTTTTAACCCGCATCCAGGAGGCGGGCATTGTCGCCGTCGTCCGAGCGGAGACGAGCGAACAGGCTGTCCGCATTGCGGACGCATGCATGGAGGGCGGCGTGGCGGCAATCGAGCTTACCTTCACCGTCCCGCAGGCCGACAAAGTGATTGCCGACCTTGCCAAACGCTATGCGGACGGCGGCATCATCCTGGGCGCGGGCACTGTGATGGACGCTGCTACAGCGCGCATCGCCATTTTAAACGGCGCGCAATACGTCGTCTCCCCTTATTTTGATCCGGAAACGGTAAAGCTCTGCAACCATTACCGCGTGCCCATCATGCCCGGCGTGATGACGGTGCGCGAAGCGGTCATGGCGATGGAGGCAGGGGCGGATATCCTCAAGGTGTTCCCCGGCGACGTGTTCGGCCCGAAGATCATTAAGGCAATCCGCGGCCCGATTCCCTATGCGAAGATGATGCCCACCGGCGGCGTGGATGTGGATAATGTGGCCGACTGGATCAAGGCGGGGGCGGTCGCCGTCGGCGCGGGCAGTTCCCTGACCGCCGGTGCAAAAACAGGCGATTACCAAAGAATTACAGAAACCGGCCGCCGGTTTGTCGAAAACATCCGCCAAGCCCGTGCTCAACTGCGGTAAACCGGCTGATCCGCCGCCTGCCTTCATTCCAAGGTAGGAACCTCTCTGCTGAAATACACGGGTTTGGCCCCACTAGCCGCTTTTGCCACGGCGGGGTCTATTCCGATTCTGATGCTGAGAGTGCTTCCACCCCCCTTCATCCGTCCCTTCCCATAAAAATTCATTCTATATTTTTTAAGCTAATTTTTATTGGCTTTCAAAGATTATCTTCCCTATATATACTATATAAAGGGAGGTATGGGAATGGCGATTGTATACACAAAGCTTTTCTGTCTTTTAGAGGAACGAGGGATCAGCCTCTATCGTCTGAAAAAGATGACTGGACTGGCTGATGGAACGATCACAAGCATGCGAAATAATACCTCCGTTACAACAGATACGCTCAGTAAAATTTGTCGGGCGCTTTGCTGCCAGCCGGGAGATATCACAGAATATATAGAGGATTCCGACGATCTGCATGAGATATGAAAGCGCTTTTATCATTTCAACCGGTGTGGAATAGGCAAAGGGGCCTGTTGCAAAATACAAAATTTTGCAACAGGCCCCGGAAAAACCACTTGAGGGCCGTACAATATGGCCTCATTTTGCGTTTTAAGATGCAAAACCGTGCTTTTTCTCAGCTTAGTGAGGCATTTATTTTTATTCAATATGCAACGCGCTCCTTTTTGAATCGGCGGACAGGCGGCGGAGCACAAATCAAGGCCGCCTGCCCTCTAGCGTTTGCCGTACAATACTCTCCATGATATCAGCTGTCAGCATCCCTGTCACATACCCGAACACATTCCCCTCCTGATCGATCATAAAAGTCGTGGGGAAAGACGTAATTCCATAGGCGGAAAACAACGCTCCCGTACGGTCCATCAAAACAGGATAACTGTAGCCGTTTTCGGAAAGGTATTGGACAATGCCGGGCTCCGCCTGATCCTGATTATTGGGCGCATCCTTTGTTTTTGGATTGGCCACGCCCAAAACAATAACGTCGCCTGTATTCTTCCCGTATTTTTCATATAGCTTCTGGATATCCGGCATCTCCCGCTGGCATGGCCCGCACCAGGTCGCCCAGAAATTTAAAAAGATAACCTTGCCGCGGTAATCGGCCAGCTTGTGCTCCGCCCCATTCTGATCGGTCAGGGCAAACGAGGGGCGGGCATAGTTTCCCGATCATCCTGCGGCTCTGTTTCTCCCCGCGTGGCAGAGGACCACTGCGAATCAGCCTGCGTAGGACCCGGTTCCGCCGGGCTGGACACCGATTCCTGCTGTGCTCCTGTGCCTAGGCTGGAAAGGTAACCAGTAATCCCATTCATCCATCCGGTCAGCATCATCACGCCCATCAGAATTAGAAGCACACCACCCGCCTTAACCGTATAGCGAACCGCCTTCTGATGCTTTTTCAAAAAATCAAGCAAACTCCCGGTGAAAAGGCCCAGGCAAGAAACGGCAGCACAAACCCAGCGGTATACACGCCGATCAACACAAAGCCCTTTATAGCCGAATCCGCTGAGGAGGCCATCAGCAGCACACCTGCAAGCGCCGGGCCGACGCAGGGCGTCCATGCAAAGCTAAAAGTAAACCCCAGCAGCAACGCGACAAGTGGATTCATCGCAAAACGGTCCAGGCGAAAGGGCAGCCTGTGCTCACGCCCCAGCACACTGGAGCCGAAAACACCCAGTTGATACAAGCCGAACAGGATCACTAGGATACCGCCGATGCGGGAAAACCACACGCGGTATTCACTTAGGAACCTCCCGGCGGTGGTAAAGCCAAAACCCAGCAGGAAAAACGCAAAGCTCACGCCCAACACAAAAAAGACGGTATTCAAAAACACTTTTTTCCGTGGATAGCGGAGTACGCCATCCGCTCCTATTATTTTGGTTCCTCCGGAGAGATAGCCCATATAAAGGGGCATGAGCGGCAGCACACAGGGGGAGAAGAAGCTGAAAATCCCCTGTAAAAAAACGGTAAGCGCAGGAATACTCGTTTCAAGGGTAAAGCCCATAGATACCTCCTCTGGAAAATTTCATCAAACGGTTGATTATGCAAAATCCCCAAACAGATCTTGAGCGCTTCAATTGTATTATCCTGTTTCAGAGCCAAAAAGCTTTTTTGATTTGGCTCAATCTAGCTCATTGAAAAAATTGCTCGTAGTCAAAGTTTTCCGCCAGATCCTTCATCCGCTGAAACTCCGCACGGTAGTTTTCTTTTGTCATCTGGTGCGTGCCCTCCCTCATGCTGCGGACGATATATCGGTTTACATCGGAGGAATAATGCGAATAGTCCTTATAATTGTTTAAATCGGTTACGATCTCTTCTATATTCTGATAGTAAAACAGCTTTACATTGGGGTAGTCCAAAAGCTGCTCCGCCGTATCCTCCAGCATGTAAAGCAGCGCGTCTGTTTCCCCCTTGCGGTGTTCCATATCCCAAAACAGGATGCTGTAGGGCGGCACAAACAGATAAAAGGTGGTATCCGGATTTTGCTGAATAAAGGGTAGGATATTTTGCTCCAGATTTGCACGGCTCGTTTGTAAAAGCGCGGTCTTTTCCATCGGCTCTTTTACCGTTTTTAACCTCGATTTTACATAGGCCTGCTTTCCATACAGCACCTCTTTTTCGGAAAACGTGTAGTTTTTCTCCCATACATACATATCATCAAAGCTAAAATTCTCCTGCCGCTGGAGCGTCTTGACCGTATCGCCAAACAGGATGTTTTTATTCAACAGGTAATTGACATCATTCCCCCCAATACCGTCATACAAATACTCCGGAATATCAAATTGGGTAAAATCCGGCGCGCTCGTCAGCATTGCGGTATCCAGCCCAAAAAAGACATTGCGAACCCCGCCGTGCTCAAAAACCTTCTCCATGATCGTTTTGGTATTGATGGAACGCGCGCCGGAGTAGGAAAGCTTTATCGTTTTGCAGCTAAAAGCCTCGTCAAACCAGGAGGCACGGAAGTTTTCCGTCATGGAAGAACCGATAATTACGCTATCATAATCAAAATGCTCCGCAAGCCCCGCATTGCAATACCGCTCCTGAAAAGGCGTTGCCTGCAAGCCAAACCAGGGCGTATGGTAATGGTAATAGGGGTCGATTGCAAAGATAGCCGATCCGCATACGATCAGCAGCGCGACTGTCATCATCAGCGTATTGCGTACAAATTTTTTATACATTGCGCGTTCTCCTAAAAATTAATATAAAGGAAGGTGCTGATGCCACCAAAGGACAGGATTGACCACACCAGAAGCACGGCGGTCACCAGCGACAGCGGCGCGCTCGGCTTGAACCGGTTCATGCGCTCATTCGTGTTTTTCATGCCAAGAATCGCAAATAGCGCAAAGGCAAAGAATGCCGCCATCAGCAGCAGCGGGCGGGATGTGTGGAACAATTGAAATATGAAATCAAATTCCGGCAGCACAAATACATCCATTGCAGCCTTCTGGATCGGCGCCAGATTCAGGTGAAGAATCTGGCGCAGGAATAGGTTTGCCTCTGAAACGGACGCCGCGCGAAAATAAACCCACGTTACATTGATAAAAGCGAATGTTGCCAGCCAACTCAGGGCCGGATGCAGCTGGTCAATCTGCTTTTTGAAAATCCGGTTGAGCACCATCGCAACACCGTGCAGCGCGCCCCATAATATAAACGTCCAGTTTGCACCGTGCCAGATGCCGCTAACGAAAAAGATCAGGAAAATATTGAAATAGGTGCGCAACGTCCCCTTCCGGCTGCCGCCCAGCGGGAAATAGATATAGGTGCGGAAGAACCGGGTCAGCGTGATGTGCCAGCGCTTCCAAAAATCATAAACCGTGAGCGCCTTGTAGGGTGAATTGAAGTTCATCGGCAATTCGATATTCAGCATGCTGCAAATACCGCTTGCCACATCGCAATAACCGCTGAAATCAAAATAAATCTGGAGCGTATAGGCAAGCATCACCAAAAGGGCGCTCACTGTGTCAAGCGCACCCACATCCGCATAGCCCCAATCCACCAGCTTGCCGAAGGTATCCGCCAGCAATACCTTTGGCCAGGCCAAAGGCGACTGCCATCAGACCCTTGGAGAAGTTTTCATAACAAAAGGATTTCCTAGCCGTCTCCTGAAACTGGGGGATCATCTCGCTGTGGAGCGCAATCGGCCCCTGTAAAATTTTAGGAAAAAAAGCAACAAACAGCGCATAATCCAAAAGAGGATATTTCGGCACATCCCTGCGATAGCTGTCAATGAGAAACGCAAGCTGCTGGAAGGTGAAAAAACTGATCCCCAGCGGCAGCGCCAGATGCAGCAGGTTGAAATCTGTTTTCAAGGCGGTATTCAAATTCTCCAGGAAAAAATCAAAATACTTGAAGTAAAACAGCGCGCCAATATTGACCAGTAGGGCCGATAGAAAAACCAGCCTGCGCACCGCCTTCCCCGGCCCCTCTCGGAGCAGGAAGATCCCGGCTAGGTAATTCAGCCGATGCTCAAAAGAATCACCGGCAAATATTTCACATTAAAGTAGCTGTAGAACC
>ENA-OUNI01000094-OUNI01000094.1-human-gut-metagenome-genome-assembly--contig:-NODE-94-length-35254-cov-9.400803_pt1 | contig 35254 bp, 43 predicted proteins | sample MGYA00242499_ERZ504580 | MGnify/ENA primary metagenome ERZ504580 (study PRJEB26092, sample SAMD00036315) | human gut metagenome | host: Homo sapiens | study: EMG produced TPA metagenomics assembly of... | reverse complement strand
CCGGCCCTACTCTTTGGTCACTCAGCAGCCTCTGGGCGGCAAGGCCCAGTTCGGCGGCCAGCGCTTTGGCGAAATGGAAGTCTGGCACTGGAAGCTTACGGCGCTGCTTACACTCTGCAGGAGATCCTGACCGTCAAGTCCGACGACGTGGAGGGCCGTGTGAAGACCTACGAGGCCATCGTTAAGGGTGAGCCGATCCCGCAGCCCGGCATCCCCGAGTCCTTCCGCGTTATGCTGAAGGAACTGCAGTCTCTGGGTCTGGACGTTGTTGTTCAGGACAAGGACGGCAACGAGATCGACATGCGTCAGAACTTCGACGACGAAGAGACCGGCTTTGATATGCGCGATGTTGCCGGCACTGAGAACGTCGTGCAGGAGAGCGAACTGCTCAACGATTATAATATTAAGGATGCCGATGCCGGTTTCGATGATCCTTCTGTGCTGGAGGACAATAACTCCGGTGCCGAAGCTCCCGCTTCTTCTGACGAAGTAGATTTCTGATCAGACAAAGAACACAAGCCTCAAGCCCCCTGTTCCGCGTGCTGCGGCAGGGGAGAGGGGCCTGTGGTCTGAACAAGAAAGCCGCCTGTATCATCGAGACAACTAGAGATTAAGAAAGGGTTCGTTTCATGGAAAACAACGTTTTCGATTCCATCAAGATCGGCCTTGCCTCCCCGGAGCAGATCCGCAACTGGAGCTACGGCGAGGTCAAAAAGCCTGAGACCATCAACTACCGTACCCTGAAGCCGGAGCGCGACGGCTTGTACTGTGAGCGCATTTTTGGACCTACCAAGGACTGGGAGTGCCACTGCGGTAAGTATAAGCGCATCCGCTACAAGGGCAAGATCTGCGACCGCTGCGGCGTTGAAGTGACCAAGGCTAAGGTCCGCCGTGAGCGCATGGGCCACATTGAGCTGGCCGCTCCCGTCAGCCACATCTGGTACTTCAAGGGCATCCCCAGCCGCATCGGCCTGATGCTGGACATCAGCCCCCGCCTGCTGGAGAAGGTGCTGTACTTTGCAAGCTATATCGTCACTGATCCGGGCGCTACCCGTCTGGAAAAGAAGCAGCTGCTCACCGAGAGCGAGTATCGTGAGATGCGCGACCACTACGGTGATGAGTTCGAGGCTGCTATGGGCGCTGAGGCCATTCAGGATCTGCTGAAGGAGATCGATCTGGATCAGCTGAGTGAAGAGCTGACTGCCGAGGTGGAAAAGTCCTCCGGCCAGAAGCGCGTGCGCATCCTCAAGCGTCTGGAAGTAGTTGAGGCATTCCGCATTTCCGGCAACCGTCCTGAATGGATGGTCATGGATGTGCTGCCTGTTCTGCCGCCTGACCTGCGCCCCATGGTCCAGCTGGACGGCGGCCGTTTTGCCACCTCCGACCTGAACGACCTGTACCGCCGCGTGATCAACCGCAACAACCGTCTGCGCCGTCTGCTGGAGCTGGGCGCTCCCGACATCATCGTGCGCAACGAGAAGCGTATGCTGCAGGAAGCAGTGGACAGCCTGATCGACAACGGCCGCCGCGGCCGTCCGGTCACCGGCCCCAACAACCGCGCACTGAAGAGCCTTTCCGATATGCTGAAGGGCAAGCAGGGCCGCTTCCGTCAGAACCTGCTGGGCAAGCGTGTTGACTACTCCGGTCGTTCTGTTATCGTCGTCGGCCCTGAGCTGAAGATGGATCAGTGCGGTCTGCCCAAGGAAATGGCTCTGGAGCTGTTCAAGCCCTTTGTCATGAAGGATCTGGTGGAGAAGGGTATTGCCAACAACATCAAGTCCGCCCGCAAGATGGTGGAGCGCGCTAAGCCCGAAGTGTGGGACAGCCTGGAGACCGTGATCAAGGGCCACCCCGTTCTGCTGAACCGTGCACCTACCCTGCACCGTCTGGGCATTCAGGCTTTCAACCCGGTGCTGGTGGAGGGCCGTGCAATCAAGCTGCACCCGCTGGCATGTACTGCATTCAACGCCGACTTCGACGGTGACCAGATGGCAGTGCATCTGCCTCTGGGCGAGGATGCCTGCCGTGAGGCCAAGATGCTGATGCTGGCTTCTGGCAACCTGCTGAAGCCCTCTGACGGCGCACCTGTTACCGTGCCTACGCAGGATATGATCCTGGGCAGCTACTACCTGACCACCGTTCGTGAAAATGACGAGGGCGCAGGCAAGGTGTTCCGCGATGAGAACGAAGCCCTGATGGCTTATGCAGAGCACATCGTTACCCTGCACGCACCCATCAAGTGCGCCGCACCATGACCATTGACGGCGTGGAGCGCACCGGTCTGGTGGAAGCCACCGTCGGCCGCATCATCTTCAATAACCCTGTTCCTCAGAATCTGGGTTATATCGACCGTACTGATCCCGAGCACTGGCTGGAGTACGAGGTCAGCTTCCGCGTGACCAAGAAGACTCTGCCCGACATCATTTCCCGCTGCATGACCCGCAACGCACCCGCAAGTGCGCAAAGATGCTGGATGCCATCAAGGCGCAGGGCTACAAGTACTCCACTCTGTCTGCGATCTCCGTCGCTGTGTGCGACGCTGTGATCCCGCCGCAGAAGCAGGAACTGATCGCTGAGGCTGACCAGCAGATCGCAAAGGTCGGCAGGCTGTTCAACCGCGGCCTGATCTCCGACAACGAGCGTTACAACCAGACCATCGCCATCTGGCAGGCTACCACCGATAAGGTCTCCAAGGCTCTGGCAGACAACCTGCCCAAGGACAACGAGATCTATATGATGGCAGACTCCGGTGCTCGTGGTTCTATGAACCAGATCAAGCAGCTGGCCGGCATGCGCGGCCTGCTGGCAAACACCGCCGGCCACACCATCGAGATGCCCATTCGTGCCAACTACCGTGAAGGTCTGAATATTCTGGAATATTTCGTTTCTGCCGTGGCGCCCGTAAGGGTCTGGCCGATACCGCTCTGCGTACCGCTGACTCCGGTTACCTGACCCGCCGCATGGTCGATGTCTCTCAGGATGTCATCGTGCGCGAGATCGACTGCGGCACCACCGACGGCCTGTGGGTGTCTGAGATCCACGAGGGCAAGGAGAAGATCGAGAGCTTCCGCGAGCGCTTGATCGGCCGCTTCGCTGTGGGCGATGTGGTCAACCCCGTCACCGGAAAGGTGATCGTGCCGGAAGGCAAGATGATCGACCTGTACGATGCAAACGAGATCGAGGCTGCTGGCATTACCAAGCTGAAGATCCGCAGCCTGCTGACCTGCCGTGCAAAGACCGGTGTCTGCGCACGCTGCTATGGTTCTGATATGGCAAACGGCGAGCCGGTCCGTCTGGGCGAGTCTGTCGGCGTTATCGCCGCAGAGTCCATCGGCGAGCCTGGTACTCAGCTGACCATGCGTACCTTCCATACCGGCGGTATCGCATCTGCTGAAGATATCACGCAGGGTCTTCCCCGTGTTGAAGAGCTGTTCGAGAGCCGCCGTCCCAAGAGCATGGCCATCATGAGCGAGATCTCTGGTGTCGTTTCTCAGGACGATACCAAGAAGAATGTCGTTATCAAGGTGACTGGCAAGGACGAGAATGGTGCCGAGGTCGTAAAGAGCTACTCCATTCCGTTCACCCAGCATTCCCGCGTGATGCCGGGTGACCGTGTGGAGAAGGGCGACATCATCACCCGTGAAGGTGTTCTGTATCCGCAGGATATTCTGGCAATCAAGGGTCTGGAGGATGTCCAGAACTACCTGATCAACGAAGTCAGAAGGTCTACCGTCTGCAGGGCGTTGAGATCAACGATAAGCATATCGAAGTCATCGTCCGTCAGATGTGCCGCAAGGTGCGCGTGACTGATTCCGGTTCTTCCAACCTGATCGGCGGTGCACTGGCAAGCCGTCTGGAAGTGGAGAGCATCAACGCCGATCTGCAGCAGCGCATCGACGCTGGTGAAGAGGGCCTGAAGCTGGTTGAGTACCAGCAGGTGCTGCTGGGCATCACCAAGGCTGCTCTGGCAAACGACTCCTTCCTGTCCGCTGCATCCTTCCAGGAGACCACCCGCGTGCTGACCGAAGCTGCCATCAAGGGCAAGGTTGACCCGCTGGCCGGCCTGAAGGAGAACGTCATCATTGGTAAGCTGATCCCCGCAGGTACCGGTCTGCCGGAAGTCCGTGAGGATCTGAAGAACCGTGAGGCTGAGCGCGATGCTGAGATCGCTGCCGAACAGGCAGCTGCTGTACAGTAAGCAAAGCTCCTTCTTCTGAAATAAAACAATGGACCGCTCTGTGGGCATCCGCCTGCAGGGCGGTTTTTATATGCCCGGAAAAGCGGAAACAGGGGAGAAAACCGTGCGTTTTACGTCGAAAAAATGCTGAAAGAAAAAATCTGGAATAAATGCAAAAAACTTTGCAAAAACTGTTGACATCCGCCTGTAAAGCGAGTATTATATAACTGTTGCGCATCCCTCATGGGGATAGTGCGGCAAAAAAGTCGGAAAAAAGTCCGATGTGCATTATTAAGAAAGGAGAAACAAAATGCCTACTTTTAACCAGCTTGTACGCAAGGGCCGTCAGGTTCTGGCTACCAAGAGTACCGCTCCCGCACTGCTGAAGAGCTACAATTCTCAGAAGAAACAGTATTCTGATCTGAACAGCCCCCAGAAGCGTGGTGTCTGCACTGCTGTTCGTACCATGACCCCCAAGAAGCCCAACTCTGCTCTGCGTAAGGTTGCTCGTGTCCGCCTCACGAATGGTATCGAGGTCACCTCTTACATTCCCGGTATCGGCCATAACCTGCAGGAGCACTCCGTCGTGCTGATCCGTGGCGGTCGTGTTAAGGACCTGCGGTGTGCGTTACCACATCATCCGTGGTACCCTGGATACTCAGGGTGTGGCAGGCCGTAATCAGGCCCGCTCCAAGTACGGCGCAAAGCGTCCTAAGGCCGGTGCTGCAAAGAAGTAATTGAGGACAACCGCCATAAACGGCTTTCCATTATATAAATAACAAGTCCGCTTGCAAAGCGGAGGGCAACAGTTTATGTAAAGGTCAGCTCTTTGTGACACAACGGGAGTTTTATTACTTTCGAGTACCGATGATATCATTCTGTGAAGGAGGGAAGAAAGATGCCTAGAAGAGGTAACATTGCTAAGCGCGATGTCTTAGCTGATCCTATTTACAATTCCAAGATGGTCACTCGTCTGGTCAACAGCGTTATGCTGGATGGCAAGAAGGGCGTCGCTCAGAAGATCGTTTACGAAGCTTTCTCCATGATTCAGGAGAAGACCGGCAACGATCCTCTGGAGACTTTCGAGAAGGCGATGGAGAACATCATGCCCAGCCTCGAGTGCAAGACCCGCCGCGTTGGCGGTGCTAACTACCAGGTTCCTCTGGAAGTCAGCCCGGCTCGCCGCGAGACTCTGGGTCTGCGCTGGCTGACTGCCTACAGCCGCAGCCGTGGTGAGAAGACCATGGCTCAGCGTCTGGCTGCTGAAATCATGGATGCTGCCAACAACACTGGTAACGCCGTGAAGAAGCGTGAGGATACTCACAAGATGGCAGAGGCTAACAAGGCTTTCGCTCATTTCCGTTATTGATCTGTTCTGTAGGAGGTTAATTTCATGGCTACACCCAGAGAAGTTTCTCTTCAGATGACGAGAAATATCGGCATTATGGCCCACATTGATGCTGGTAAAACTACTACTACCGAGCGTATTCTGTACTACACCGGTATCAACCACAAGATCGGCGAAGTTCATGATGGCGGCGCTACCATGGACTGGATGGTTCAGGAGCAGGAGCGTGGTATCACCATCACTTCCGCTGCTACCACCTGCTACTGGAGCCACTCTGAGACCCAGAAGGATCCGGTTGCATTCAAGAAGAACCGTCACCGCATCAACATCATCGACACCCCGGGCCACGTGGACTTCACTGTTGAGGTCCAGCGTTCCCTGCGCGTGCTGGACGGTTCTGTGACCGTTCTGGCTGCAAAGGGCGGTGTTGAGCCGCAGTCTGAGACCGTTTGGCGTCAGGCTGACGAGTACAAGGTTCCCCGTATGGTGTACGTTAACAAGATGGACACCATGGGTGCCGACTTCTTCCGCTGCATCAAGATGCTGCACGATCGTCTGCACGCAAACGGCGTGGCGATCCAGCTGCCTATCGGTCAGGAGGATACCTTCCGCGGTATCGTTGACCTGGTCGATATGAACGCTGAGGTCTACTACGACGATATGGGCAACGACATGCGCACTGAGCCCATCCCCGAGGATATGCGTGAGCAGGCCGAGGAGTACCACAACATTCTGATCGAGGCTGTTGCTGAGAACGACGAAGAGTTGATGGAGAAGTACCTCGAGGGCGAGGAGATCACCCGTGCCGAGCTGAAGGCTGCGATCCGCAAGGAGACCATCGCTAACACGCTGGTTCCCGTTGTCTGCGGTTCTTCCTACAAGAACCGTGGTGTCCAGAAGCTGCTGGACGCTATCGTTGACTATATGCCCGCTCCTACCGATGTCCCTGACATCAAGGGCGTGAATCCCGAGACTGAGGAAGAGGAGACCCGTCCGTCTTCTGACGACGCTCCCTTCGCAGCTCTGGCCTTCAAGATCGCTACCGACCCGTTCGTTGGTAAGCTGGCATACTTCCGTGTTTACTCCGGTAAGGTTGAGGCAGGTACCACTGTCTACAACTCCGTGAAGGACAGCAAGGAGCGTATGGGCCGCATCCTGCAGATGCATTCTAACCACCGCAAGGATATCGACTGCTGCTACGCAGGTGATATCGCTGCTGTTGTCGGTCTGAAGAACACCACTACCGGTGACACTCTGTGTGATGAGAATCATCCCATCATTCTGGAGTCCATGAAGTTCCCCGAGCCTGTTATCCGCGTTGCCATCGAGCCTAAGACCAAGGCCGGCAACGAGAAGATGGGCATCGCGCTGGCAAAGCTGGCCGAAGAGGATCCGACCTTCAAGACCTACACTGACGAAGAGACCGGTCAGACCATCATCGCCGGTATGGGCGAGCTGCACCTGGAGATCATCGTTGACCGTCTGCTGCGTGAGTTCAAGGTTGAAGCAAACGTGGGTGCACCTCAGGTTGCTTACCGTGAGACCATCCGCAAAGAGGCCAACCAGGAGACCAAGTACGCACGTCAGTCCGGTGGTAAGGGCCAGTACGGTCATGTTAAGATCAAGATCGAGCCCAACGAGCCCGGCAAGGGTTACGAGTTCGTCAACGCCATCGTTGGCGGTGCCATCCCGAAGGAATACATCCCGGCTATCGACAACGGTATCCAGGGTGCTATGAAGTCCGGTGTTCTGGCTGGCTATCCTGTCGTTGATGTCAAGGTTACCCTGTGGGATGGTTCTTATCATGAGGTCGACTCCTCTGAAATGGCCTTCTCCATTGCTGGTTCTATGGCGTTCAAGGATGCTATGCGCAAGGCTGATCCTATCATCACTGAGCCTATCATGAAGGTTGCAGTTATCGTTCCCGATGAGTATCTGGGCGATGTTATCGGCGACCTGAATGCACGCCGTGGTCAGATCCAGGGCATGGAAGCTATGGCTGGTACTCAGCGCGTCAATGCATTTGTGCCTCTGGCTCAGATGTTCGGCTACGCTACCGACCTGCGTTCCAAGACTCAGGGCCGTGGCCAGTATGTCATGGAGCCGTCTCACTACGAGCCGGTGCCCAAGAACATTGCTGACCAGATCATCGCTGGCCGCACCAAGGGCTGATTCCTGAAAAATGGATAAAGATTTTTGCCGGGGTAGTGTAACCTCGGCAAAATTTCCTGTAAAAGCACTTGATTTTACAGGGCAAATTTAGTAGAATAGCCTTGCAATGCAATGTCTGCATCTTGCAGGGTTGTTGTAACCAAATATCAAAACCTAAATTAAGGGAGGATATTCCAATGGCTGAAAAGGCAAAGTTCGACCGTTCTAAGCCGCATGTGAACATCGGCACCATCGGTCACGTTGACCACGGCAAGACCACTCTGACCGCCGCTATCACCAAGTACCTGGCTCTGAAGGGCGACGCAGACTTCATGGATTATGCCAACATCGATAAGGCTCCTGAGGAGCGTGCTCGTGGTATCACGATCAACTCCGCTCACGTTGAGTATCAGACCGACGCTCGTCACTATGCTCACGTTGACTGCCCGGGCCATGCTACTACGTCAAGAACATGATCACTGGTGCTGCTCAGATGGACGGCGCTATCCTGGTCGTTGCTGCTACCGATGGTCCCATGCCCCAGACCCGTGAGCACATCCTGCTGGCTCGTCAGGTCGGCGTGCCTATATCGTCGTGTTCATGAACAAGTGCGATATGGTCGACGACGAAGAGCTGCTGGATCTGGTTGAGATGGAGATCCGTGAGCTGCTGACCGAGTACGACTTCCCCGGCGACGACACCCCGATCATTCGTGGTTCCGCTCTGAAGGCTCTGGAGTCTACCTCCACTGATCCCAATGCTCCCGAGTATGCTTGCATCAAGGAGCTGATGGACGCTGTTGACACCTATATCCCCAACCCCGATCGTGAGGAAGACAAGCCCTTCCTGATGCCCATCGAGGATGTCATGACCATTTCTGGCCGTGGTACTGTTGCAACCGGTCGTGTTGAGCGTGGTATTGCTAAGGTTGGCGATGCTATGGAGATCGTCGGCATCAAGCCCGATCGTCTGAGCACCACCATTACCGGTCTGGAAATGTTCCGTAAGTCTCTGGACTTCGCTGAGGCTGGCGATAACATCGGCGCTCTGCTGCGTGGTGTTGATCGTACTCAGATCGAGCGTGGTCAGGTTCTGGCTAAGCCCGGTTCCGTGCACCCCCACAAGACCTTCGAGTCTCAGGTGTACGTTCTGACCAAGGACGAAGGCGGCCGTCACACCCCGTTCTTCTCCAACTATCGTCCTCAGTTCTACTTCCGCACCACCGACGTGACCGGTATCATCACTCTGCCCGAAGGCACTGAGATGTGCATGCCCGGCGATAACGTCATGATGCACGTTGAGCTGCTGACCCCTGTTGCTATGGAAGAGGGCCTGCGTTTCGCTATCCGTGAGGGTGGCCGTACCGTTGGTTCTGGCGTTGTTGGCAAGATCATTGAGTGATTTTGACCCTTCGCGCCTTTCCTGAGGCTAAAGGTTAAACTTACGAGAGACCTTCCCATTCCGGAGAGTGGGAAGGTCTCTTTTTGCTTTAGATCCTCTGTCCGTAAGGGCAGGGGATTTTTTTTGCGGCATGTCACAACTTTTTGTTTACAAAACAAGGTTGTTCTGGTATACTGAAAAAGGAAATGCTGGAAAAGTCCTATCGGCTGGTGCTGAGGGAATTTAGCAAAAAGAAGCAGCGAGAACTTCTGGAAGGTGTGAAGAGTAATGCCGTTTGATTATAAGAAAGAGTACAGGGAATTTTATCTCCCGCCGAAAAAACCGCATCTGATTACGATACCGCGTATGAATTTTGTGGCAGTGCACGGCAAGGGCGACCCGAATGCTCCGGGTGGAGCCTATCAGGAGGCTATGGGAGTGCTGTACGGCATTGCTTTCACCATCAAAATGAGCTATAAGGGCAGCCACAAGATGGACGGCTATTTTGAATATGTGGTTCCACCGTTGGAGGGCTTGTGGCATCAGAAGGGCGTGGATGGCGTTGACTATGCACATAAAGAAACATTTGAGTGGACATCCATGATCCGACTGCCAGAATTCGTGACGCCGGAAGCGTTTGATTGGGCCGTACAGGAAGCAACGGCCAAAAAGAAAAAGGATTTTTCCAAGGCGGAATTCCTGACCTATGATGAGGGACTTTGCGTTCAGTGCCTGCATATCGGCCCTTATGATGAAGAACCGAAAACGCTGGCGCAAATGGATGCCTTTGCCGTAGAGCAGGGGTATAGGCTTGATTTTTCAGAGACACGCTTCCACCACGAAATTTATCTGAGTGATCCTCGCCGCGCTGCACCGGGAACACTGAAAACAGTTCTGCGGCATCCCATACGTGAAAAATAAAAACAGGAAAATTCACAAATGATGTCGCTTTTATTTGGCAGATGTGCTATACTGATTTTATCTGTAGAAACACATTGAATGGATAAGGGAGGAGAGAACTTCATGCAGCATGAAACTGTCATCGTGCTGGACTTTGGCGGCCAGTACAATCAGCTGATCGCGCGCCGCGTCCGCGAGAACAATGTCTACTGTGAAATCTATTCCTATAAAACCGATCTGTCGGTTATCAAGGCAAAGAACCCCAAGGGTATCATCTTTACCGGTGGCCCCAACAGCGTTTATCTGGAAGATTCCCCCACGATCGACCCTGAGATCTTCAACTGGGGTGTGCCTGTGCTGGGCATCTGCTACGGCAGCCAGCTGATGATGCATCTGCTGGGCGGCCATGTCTGCCGCGCACCGGAGCGCGAGTACGGCAAGACGGAGGTGTTCGTGGACACGAACAGCAAGATGTTCACCGATGTGCAGCCCTCCACCATTTGCTGGATGAGCCACAACGACTATATTGAGCAGGCAGCGCCCGGCTTTAAGATCACTGCTCACACGGTCAACTGCCCGGTAGCTGCGGCAGAGAACGCCGAGAAGGGCCTGTACGCGGTCCAGTTCCATCCGGAAGTGCTGCACACTGCGGAAGGCAAGAAGATGCTGCGCAACTTCGTGTACAACGTCTGCGGCTGCACCGGCGACTGGAAGATGGACTCCTTTGTGGAAAACAACGTCAAGGCCCTGCGTGAGCGCATCGGCGATGGCAAGGTGCTGTGCGCCTTGTCCGGCGGCGTGGATTCCTCCGTTCTGGCAGCTATGCTGGCTAAGGCCATCGGCAAGCAGCTGACCTGCGTGTTCGTGGATCACGGTCTGCTGCGTAAGAACGAGAAGGAAGAGGTCTGCTCTGTATTCGGCCCGGGCAATGCCAACGGCTTTGATATCAACTTTATCTGTGTGGATGCCCGCGAACGCTACTTTGCAAAGCTGGCTGGTGTCACCGAGCCGGAGCGCAAGCGCAAGATCATCGGCGAAGAGTTCATCCGTGTGTTTGAAGAGCAGGCCAAGAAGATCGGCAAGGTGGATTTTCTGGCACAGGGTACCATTTACCCGGATGTCGTTGAGAGCGGTCTGGGCGGTGAGTCCACTGTTATCAAGAGCCACCACAACGTCGGCGGTCTGCCCGACACCGTGGACTTCAAGGAGTTGGTGGAGCCGCTGCGCAACCTGTTCAAAGACGAGGTGCGTCAGGCTGGCCGTGAGCTGGGCCTGCCCGAATATCTGGTCAGCCGCCAGCCGTTCCCCGGCCCGGGCTTGGCATCCGCATCATCGGCGAAGTGACCCCGGAGAAGGTGGCAATCGTGCAGGATGCGACGCGATCTGGCGTGAGGAGATCGCAAAGGCGGGTCTGGATAAGGAGATCAGCCAGTACTATGCAGCCTTGACCAACATGCACAGTGTTGGCGTCATGGGCGACGAGCGCACCTATGATTACGCTGTGGCGCTGCGTGCTGTGACCACCACCGACTTCATGACTGCAGAGAGCTATAATATGCCTTGGGATGTTCTGGCACTGTCACCAGCCGCATCGTCAATGAGGTCAAGCATGTGAACCGCGTGTTCTATGATTGCACCGGTAAGCCGCCGGCAACCATTGAGCTCGAGTAATGAAAAAATTCCTTCCGACTTTTTAAGCCTTTCAACAGTATAACGAAATAACGCAAATAAAAGCTCTGCTTTTCGGAAAATACCCCCCCCCCGAAAAGCGGGGCTTTTTTGTTTGGGGCAACACTTTGGTAACAGCTTTACGGCTTTTCTTCTTTTTTGATGCCGTCTCCGATGGATTCCCCCGGGGCTTTCAACTGTGCCGGGACGCTTGCTGATCATTACGTGTAGCCAATGCAGAAACCTGTGTTTGGTTTGTAAACTTTCAGCTGATTCATATTTTCCATTCGTGAACATGGCTCAAAGGGATAACCACAAAAATATAAACCTTTTATGAAATCCTCTTGACAAAGTGGGAACGGGCAGTATAATAAAAATGAACATTGTTCATATTGAGGGTGACCACATGAATACAATCGTAACCTCCAAGGAAGATATCTTAAAAAACAGCCGTGAGCTTATCCGGGAAAAGGGCTGGGCGGCGGTCAGTATCCGTTCTGTCGCCTCGGCATGCGGGGTCTCGGTCGGCTCGATCTACAATTATTATGACTCCAAGGCTGAGCTTATCAGCGCCACGGTCGAGAGCGTCTGGTGCGAAATTTTCCACCGTCCGCAGGACGAGGCCGTATTTCAGGACGTGCAGACCTGTGTCAAATGGATGTATGAGCGTATGGCCTACGGCTGTGAGCAGTATCCTGGATTCTTCACACTGAACTCTCTCGGCTTTATGCAGGAGGACAAGGCCGATGGCAAACGGCACATGCAGCAAATCTGGCACCATATCTTAAACGGTCTGTGCACGGTGCTGCAGCAGGATACCAAAATCCGTCCGGGCGCTTTTAACGCGCAATTCACCGTTGAAAAATTTGCCGATGTTCTATTTTCGCTGATGCTGTCTGCCTTGCTGCGGCAGGACTACGACCCGCCGCTGTGCTGGAAATCGTGCGCAGATCCTTATATTGACCGCATTTTCTTCCCACACTGCTGTGGGAATTTTATAATGCCTAAAATGAACAATGTTCACTTAAAAGGGACACTCCTAGGAAAGTCCATCGCAATATCCTGCTGCTGCTCGCCTGTCTTGTGTGGAGGAATGCAAGCTTCAACATCCTGCGCTTTGGATGCAACTTTGCCGAGCAAGCCCTTGATGACCGTAAAAACGAAGTCGGCCCTGCAAAAAATGCAGTGTTACAATCAATTTAATCTATCAACAAGGAGCAATCAACTATGCAAGCAATCGTAGAAACTGTTTTTGATGCTGTGTATCTGGTATCCGTCATCACCATCGGTATCCTGATGATTTGTGGCTGCAAGGGCAACCACCAGTTCAAGCTGTTCGGTCTGATGGCTGTCGTTCTGGGTGCCGGCGACTCGTTCCATCTGATTCCCCGTGCTCTGGCTCTATGCACCACGGGCTTTGAAACTTTACCGTTCCTCTGGGTCTGGGTAAGTGGATCACCTCTGTGACAATGACTGTCTTTTATGTGCTACTGTACTATGTCTGGCGTGAGCGCTACCGGGTCAAGGGCAACAATGGCCTGACTGCCGCCATCTACGGTCTGGCTGCCGTGCGTGTTATCCTGTGCATGATGCCGCAGAACCAGTGGCTGAGCGCCGAATCCCCGCTGTCCTGGGGCATTTACCGTAACATTCCTTTTGCACTGATGGGCCTGCTGATCATCGTGCTGTTCTACCGCAGCGCCAAGGAGCATAACGACGCGGCTTTCCGCTGGATGTGGCTGACCATCGTGCTGAGCTTCGGTTTCTACATTCCCGTTGTTCTTTGGGCCAATACCGTCCCCATGATCGGTATGCTGATGATCCCCAAGACCTGCGCCTATGTGTGGACCGTTCTCATCGGCTATTCTGCTATGAAGAAGGAATGTAAGTGATTTGTTCACAGCACCGATTTATGAAATAAATTGCTTCGTAAAGATCCAAGCTTACCGAATTGGAATGATCTTTCTTGATAAAACTGGATCAGGTAAACTTGTAAGCCCCCTGCCGGTGATGAACTGGCAGGGGGCTTTTTATGTGTGTACGGGTAGTTTAACAGAATACTTGATGTTTGCCGCGATTACGATGCATCCAGCAATTCGTCCGGGTCCTCGATGGCTTCTTCGATGGTCTCTTCCTCAGGAGTGGGTTCATCGACATCGGACGGAGCGAACAGGTCACGGATGAAGTCGCGCAGGAGGACGAGGCTGTTGTCAAGGTCGGCATCCTCGCTCAGCAGCTGCTGGATCATATCCGGCTTATCGGTGATCAAGTCGTCCACGCCGATGCTCAGCAGTTCGCTGGCATCCTCTTCGCGGTTGACGGTCCATGCGGAGACCGTCTTGCTGCGCTTATGGATCTGCTGCACCATACCGGAGGTGATAAAGGTGGACTGTACGCTGAAGAAATCTGCGGCAGGCAGATCGTAATAACTGCCCACGCCCAGTGCAAGGATATAGCCGGTCCGGATCTCCGGCGCCAGCTCCTTGACCTTGCAGAGGGTCTCATAACTCTGCGAGGTGATGGTGCAGTCCTGCGCAAAGCCTTTTTCGCGGATGATGCGGATGGTTTCCGCTTCCAGCTCCGGGGTGGCGGTATTGGGCTTGATCTCAATGTTCAGCTGGATCTTACCTTTGCACAGGTCCAGCACTTCTTCCAGTGTGGGAACTTTGGCACCAGTGTACTTCTGGCCGAACCAGCGCCCGGCATCCAGCTTACGAACCTCGTTATAGGTCAGGTCGTAGATGTTCTCGTTGCGGCCGGTGCAGCGGCGCAGGCTGGTATCGTGGGTCACCATGACCACGCCGTCCCTGGTCATCTGCACATCCAGCTCGGCCCACTCGCAGCCTGATCGATGGCCAGCTGGAAAGCGGGCAGGGTGTTTTCCGGTGCGGCAGCGGAGTAGCCGCGGTGCGCGGTGACTACCGGCGCAACGCCGCCCAGCATGGAGAGCAGCTCGTCGTCTCTGGGCAGGGCAAGGTAACAGAATGCCAGCGCAAAGGTGAGCAGAGTAGCACCCGCAACCGATGCACCCAGAAGCAGCCTGCCGGTGGAACGGTGATGCTTTCCGCTCTGGACCGGCTCCGGCTCAGAGGGGAGAGACTCCCGCAGGCGGCAGTGCAGCATGGCGAGGATCGTGCACTGCGCATGGTGATGGCGCAGTCGATCAGGAACTGGAAGAAAGGCATCTCAATGGCCAGCGCGCGCGGGACAGTGCAAACATGGCCTGTGTGCTCTGCAGCCCGACCGCGATGATGATGCCGTACAGCGGCACGGCAACCGCTGCCGTCAGCAGCAGGGAACGCAGGACGACCGAGAGGTTCCAGCGCAGCAGCAAAAGAAAAGCACGGAAGACGCGCCTGCGGATGCAGCAAAAGCTTTCCTTTATCGACTGCCACAGGCTTTTGCGCTCCAGCACGAACAGCGGCAGCACCAGCACCCAGCTGACATAGAGGAACAGCAGGGCAGCACCGGCAGCCAGATAGAGCAGGTAATACCGGCTGTTTGCCCGGATGACACCCATGATGTATTCCGGCACGGCAAGCTGCGTGATATAGTTATAGGCGAGGAAAAATTGGTGAACGGGATCAGCACGGCACTGTAGACCAGAACGAGCCAGTTCTGCGGCAGGAATGCGTGGCGGATATCTGCAAGAGAGGTGCACAGCAGGGCAGGCAGGCGGATCGTTTCGCCCTTGCGGGCAAGATCCAGCCCGTGCAGCAGGACGGAAAACTCATACAGCGCCCAGAACGCGGTCAGGATGGCAATGAGCGTGATGCACAGGATGATCGCGGGGGAGGAAAAGATATCGGAAGCATTGTTGTTGCTCAGGTAGTGCATGGGTGCGAACCGCAGCGTGAGCGACCAGAGCTGCTGCATCAGGGGGACGAACAGTAGGTTCGTTGCAGCCTTATACAGGACGATGACCGCGAGCAGGGGGATCTCGGCGCGGCGGATGATAGCCCGGGCGGAGTGCTTCATGGAGTTGTAGGTTTCGTTGGAGGCGCGGAGTGAAGTGAGCAGATCTTTCAATTTGACATGGCCTTCCTTTTATATTCTGCAAAATGACCCGCCCCGAAGCTTCCCGGCGGGCTGTTCTGCGAAAAAAATTTACAAATTAAATATAGTGTAACATAACTTCTTATAAAATAAAATGCAGCAGGGACAGACAGAATCCACAAAATTGAAAGAGAATTTTTGGCAGCTGAGTGTGCGGCGCAAAATGCCCGCAAAAAGGCGAGAAAGCGGAGAAACGATGAATCGTTAAAAAATTGTAGAACTTTGCCGACAGATGTTGATTCGCATGGACTTTTATAGAATCTCTTGCATTTTTATGGAAAATTCAGTATAATAAAACTAATTTTGAAAGCTCACACAGACAACCAGGAGGTCTTACCATGGCTTCAAAGATCAATAAGGGAGAAATCCTCGCCAAGTTTTTTGATGACGGGGAATACACTGCACTGTTTGCTGACGGTGCAGTGAGCGCTGCCTGCGGCTATGCGGCAGGTCAGCAGGCTTACGCTGTTTACCAGAACGGCGAAGCTGTTACCGTAAAGGATGTTGAAAAGAACATCAAGGTTCTGGAGATGGCAGCTCAGACTGGCTGCCCGGTCGTCACCTTCTATAACTCCGTTGGCGCAAAGCTGGCTGAGGGTCTGGACGTGCTGACTGCCAGCGCAAAGCTGAATACGCAGATCGCAAAGGTTTCCGGCGTGATCCCGCAGGTGGCTGTTGTTCTGGGTGTCTGCGGCGGCACCAGCGCACTGAGCGCTGCCAATGCAGATGTCTGCATCATGGCTGAGGGCGCAGAGCTGTTCTTCACCGCTCCGTTCACCTCTGCTGCCAAGGGCGACAAGGTGCCGATGCCGGCACCGCAGCCGCCGCTGCAAAGGCTGGCGTGGCCGCCATTGTGGCACCCACTGCTGAGGAAGCTGCGAGAAGGCTGCTCACATCGTGGGCCTGCTGCCGGCCAACAACCTGACCGGCCCTGCGATCTTTGAGTTCGAGCAGCCCACTGCTGCTCTGGCTGCCGGTGCAGAGCCTGCAAAGGCTGCTGCTGCCGTGGTCGATAAGGACAGCGCTGTGGAGCTGTATGCAGGCTTTGGCAAGTCTGTTTACACCGCATTTGCCACCGTGGGCGGCAACGCCGTGGGCGTTGTGGCCACCGGCAAGACCCTGTGCCACAACTGCGTGGCCAAGGCTTCCCGCTTTGTGCGCCTGTGCGATGCCTTCAGCGTGCCGGTGATCACCATTGTGGATACCGAGGGCTTTGTGCCCAGCGCGACCGATGACATTGCAGGCGGCATCCGTGAGGCTGCCCGTCTGGCTGCTACCTATGCCGACGCTACCACCGCAAAGGTGGCTGTGCTGGCTGGTAAGGCCGTCGGCCCTGTTTACACCGCTCTGGCTGCTGCCGATCTGCGCATTGCCGTGGCTGGCTGCACCGTCAGCGCACTGGAACCCAGCGCAGCGGTCAGCGTCCTGTACAAGGAAGAGATCGATGCTTCCGACAACATCATTGCAGCCACCAACGCAAAGGCTGCTGCTTACACCGCCGAGGTGTGCAGCGCAGCAAATGCAGTTGCCTGCGGCGCTGCGGACCTGACCTGCGATGCAGCCAATGTGCGTGCAAGCGTTGTTGCCGCACTAGAACTGCTGAGCACCAAGCGTGCTGCCCGCCTGCCCAAGAAGCACGGCAACATGGCTCTGTAATCGTCTGTATAAATCTTTTTGATACGATTTTGATTTGGAGGATCCTTCCATGAAGTACTACAATATTACCGTCAATGGCGTTGCTTACAGCGTCTCCGTGGAGGAGACTGCCGCTGGTGCTGCTCCGGTTGCTGCTGCAGCTCCTGCCGCACCCGCTGCTCCTAAGGCTGCTCCGGCTCCCGCTGCTGCTCCCAAGGCTGCTGCAGGCGCTGCTGGTGCCGTTGCCGTCAAGGCTCCCATGCCCGGCAACATTCTGGATGTCAAGGTCAAGGCCGGTGCATCCGTGAAGGCTGGCGACGTGCTGGTGATCCTGGAGGCCATGAAGATGGAGAACGAGATCGTTGCTCCGCAGGATGGCACTGTGGCTTCCATCAACGTCAACAAGGGCGACACCGTCAACTCCGGTGACGTTCTGGTTCCATGAACTAAGGGAGAGGTGACAATCATGGCCAAAAAGCCGATCAAGGTTACTGAGGTCGTCCTGCGCGATGCCCACCAGTCTCTGCTGGCCACCCGCATGACCATGGATGAGATGCGTCCCATCCTGCCGGAAATGGATAAGATTAACTACTTCTCCGTGGAGTGCTGGGGCGGCGCTACGTTCGACAGCTGCATCCGCTTTCTGGACGAAGACCCGTGGGAGCGCCTGCGCATCCTGCGCAAGGAACTGCCCCACCAGAAGCTGCAGATGCTGTTCCGCGGCCAGAACATGCTGGGCTACCGCCCCTACGCAGACGATGCCGTTGAGTACTTTGTGCAGAAGTCTGTTGCAAACGGCATCGACGTGATCCGTATTTTCGATGCACTGAACGATCCGCGCAACCTGCAGACCGCCATCAAGGCAGCCAACAAGGAAGGCGCTCATGTGCAGGGCTGCATCAGCTACACCCTCAGCCCCGTGCACAACAACGAGTACTTTGCAGCCTACGCCAAGACCTTGGAGGAGATGGGCGCAAACTCCATCTGCATCAAGGATATGGCCGGTCTGCTGACCCCCTATACCTGCTATGATCTGGTGAAGAAGCTGAAGGAGACCGTCAGCATCCCTGTTGACATCCACAGCCACTACACCGCAGGTCTGGCTTCCATGTCCATCCTGAAGGGCATCGAGCAGGTGCCGACATCATCGATACCGCCATGAGCCCCTGAGCCTGGGCACCAGCCACATGCCCACCGAGAGTCTGGTCGCTGCCCTGCAGGGCACCGATTACGACACCGGTCTGGATCTGAAGCAGCTGAACGTTGTGCGCGCATACTTTGCAAAGCTGCGCGAGAAGTACATTGCCAACGGCAGATCAGCCCGAAGAGCCTCGGCGTGGATGCAAACACCCTGCTGTATCAGGTGCCGGGCGGCATGTTCTCCAACATGCTCAAACAGCTGAAGGATGCCGGCAAGGAAGATAAGCTGGACGAAGTGCTGGCAGAGATCCCCCGCGTCCGCGAGGATGCAGGCTATCCGCCGCTGGTCACCCCCACCAGCCAGATCGTTGGTACGCAGGCTGTGTTCAATGTGATCCTGGGCGAGCGCTACAAGATGGTCACCAAGGAGTTCAAGGGTCTGGTCCACGGTGATTACGGCAAGACTCCCGCTCCCATCAAGCCCGAGTTCACCAAGAAGATCCTGGGCGACGAGCAGCCCATTACCTGCCGCTTTGCTGATACTCTGGCTCCTGAGATGGACAAGCTGAAGGCAGAAGCTGCCAAGTGGGCAACGCAGGAAGAGGATGTGCTGACCTACGCAATGTTCCCGCAGGTGGCGCCCAAGTTCTTTGAAAAGCGCAATGCCAAGAAGCAGGGCGTGGACGGCGACCATGTGGACTACACCAATCAGTCTCATCCCGTCTGATCTTTCATAACGGATTCCGGAGCTTCCCGCTTTTGCGGCGGGAGGCTCCTTTTTGTGTTTTGCACCGGATCTGGCCCCAAAAATGGGCGGCGGCTCATTGACATGAAAATCCATCCATTTTATAATGAATCAAAATGGATGCAGCCGACACCCGGGCATCCCTGGAAAAAGAAGAGGTGATCTGCATGAGAAGCATCACGGTACAGCGCCTTGCGGAATTTACAGAGCAGGATTATGAATTTACCTTCGGCATCACCCGGAAGGAATTTGCCCAGATGCTGGAAGCACTGAATGCGGCTTATTGCAAGGAGCACCGGCGCAGGCCGCATTTTACCAAGATCACAATGCAGGATAAACTGGTGCTGACGTTGCTCTACCGCCGCGAGTACCGCAGCATGGAGAACATTGCGGCAGAATACGGTGTCTCCCGCGATACCATTGCGGACAATATCCACTGGGTGGAGCGCGCACTGCTGAACGCAAATCTGCTGCAGAACAGCGTGACCTGCGTATATAAAACCAACTGAAACTGGCTCTGATACAGGATCGGAAGATTTTGTATCAGAGCTTTTTTGCTTTGCACCGTGTATTGCGGCCGGTTTTGGCGGCGGCACGCAACAGTGCACCTTGAATTTTGGGCCGAAGAATAGTAAAATGAAACTATATGTATCGTAACATGGGTTTGTGTACCCAAAGGCGGATACGTATACCGAAACTTGTAAGCTGAAACACTGAAAATGTAAGAACAGGAGAGCGTTATGATCTTAAGCATGACCGGCTTTGGCCGGGGGACTGCTGTGCGCAATGGCCGTGAGATCACGGTGGAGCTGCGCAGCGTGAATTCCCGCTACTTTGAGTATTCTTCGCGCATCCCGCGCACCTGCAGTTATCTGGACAGCCGCCTGAAAAAGCAGCTCAACGAGCGCATTTCCCGCGGCAAGGTGGAGCTGAGCATGACCGTGCAGAATGTGGACGCTGCCGATACGGTGGTGGCCGTCAACATGGAGCTGGCACGCAGCTACCAGCAGGCCATGCGGGATATTTCGGAACAGCTGGGTGTCAAGAACGATATCTCTGCGGGCGTGCTGACCCGCTTCCCGGATGTGCTCACCACCCGCCACGCGGATGTGGACGAGGAACAGCTGTGGGAAGATGTTTCTGCCGTTACCGCACAGGCGCTGGACCGCTTTGTGGAGATGCGCGCCGCCGAGGGTGCCAAGATGAAGGCAGACGTGGAAAACCGTCTGAACTTCCTCGAGGAGTGCGTGGGCAAGGTGGAGACTTTGAGCGCAGGCCGCGTGGAAGCCTACACCAACCGCCTGTACGAGAAGCTCAAGGTCATTCTGGAGGACCGCGATATCGACGATGCCCGCGTGCTGACCGAGGCCGCTATTTTTGGCGATAAGACCGCTGTGGATGAAGAAACGGTGCGCCTGCGCAGCCACATTGCGCAGTACCGCGATATCCTCAAGCTGGACGAGCCGGTGGGCCGCAAGTTGGACTTTTTGACGCAGGAGCTGAACCGCGAGACCAATACCATCGGCTCCAAGTGTCAGGATCTGGATATCACCCGCATCGTGGTGGATATGAAGGCGGAGATCGAAAAGATCCGCGAACAGATCCAGAATCTGGAGTGATACAGAAAATTCGGAGGGGTTTATGAAGCTCATCAACATCGGGTTTGGCAATATGGTCAGTGCAGGCCGTGTGGTGGCAGTGGTCAGCCCGGATTCCGCCCCGGTCAAACGCCTTGTAAAGGAAGCGCGGGAGCGCGGAATGCTGATCGATGCATCCTATGGCCGCAGCACCCGTGCAGTGCTTATCATGGACTCCGATCATGTGGTGCTCTCGGCGCTTCAGCCGGAAACGGTGGCCAACCGTGCGGCAGGGCAGGAGGGCAAAACACCAGCAGAGGAGGAACAGACCCATGGCGAACGATAAATATTTGTTTGTGGTCTCCGGCGCGGCCGGTACCGGCAAGGACAGCGTGGTGAAGGCACTGCGCGAAGCACACCCGGAGATCGAAAAGACTGTTTCCGCCACCACCCGCGCACCGCGTCCCGGTGAGCAGGAGGGCGTGGATTATTATTACCGCACCCGGGAGCAGTTCCAGCAGCTGATCGAGAACGATCAGGTGGTGGAGCACAACTTCTACAACGGCAACTACTACGGTACCCTGCGCGAGGAAGTGGACAAGCGCCTTGCAGCCCGGAAGGTGGTCGTTCTGGTCATCGATGTGCACGGCGCAGCGAACATCCGCCGCATGTTCCCGGGCGCGACCACCGTGTTCCTGCTGCCGCCGTCGGTGGAGGAGCTGGAGCGCCGTCTGCGGGGCCGCGGCACCGAGACCGAGGACAGCATTCAGGAACGTCTTGCCACCGCCCGGCAGGAGCTGGCCCAGCAGGATAAATTCACCCTGAAGCTGGTCAACGACCAAGTCGATACCTGCGCCGATGCACTGTATCAGGCCATCTGCCAGCGCATTGGTGCCGCAGAATAACATTTTGAAGGAGCTGGACGAATGCCCAAAACGGTAGGCGTTGCCGTCAGCAATGCGACCTTCCACTTTGATAAGCTTTATACCTATGCCGTCATGCCGGATCAGCAGAATGCGGTAAAACTTGGCAGCATGGTGCTGGTGCCCTTTGGCCGCGGCAGCCGCGCCGCATGGGCGTGGTGCTGGCCTGCGATGCCGAACCGGAAAGCGCGAAGCTGAAATATCTTTTCGACGTGGCCCCGGCATCCGCCTGCCTGACCCCGGAACTGCTGCGGCTGGTGCACTTTTTGAAGGAGCGCACCTTCTGCACCTATTACGAAGCGGTCAAGGCGGTCATTCCCTATGGTGCACAGTACAAGCCTGCCGTGGCGGCGGACGGTGTAACGCCGGTGCTGCAAAAGCAGCTCACCCGCCACACCGAGAACTCCTACCGCCTTGTGGGCGGGCTGCCGCCAAAGCCGAAGCCGACAGCCAAGCAATTGGCGGCAGTGGCGCTGCTGGGCGGTGGGCCGCGCACCCTGAACGAGCTGGAAGACAAGGGCATCAGCCGTGCCGTGCTGGATAACCTGTGCGCCAAAGGCGTGCTGGAATGCAGCAAGGTGAATAAATCCATCGACCTGTATTCGTCCATTCCGCTGAAAAACGAGCCGATCACCCTCACGCAGGAGCAGCAGGCGGCTTATGATGCGCTGCTGCCAAAGCTGGAAGACGATGCACCCCACTCGGCGCTGCTCTACGGCGTGACCGGCAGCGGCAAAACGCTGGTGTTTTTAAAGCTCATTGCCCGCTGTCTGGAGCAGGGCAGGCGTGCGCTGGTGCTGGTGCCGGAGATCAGCCTGACCCCGCAGATGATCCTGCGGCTCAAGAGTCAGTTTGGCCGCCGGGTGGCGGTGCAGCACTCTGCCTCAACACACCGAACGCCTTTTGCAGTGGCAGATGATCCAGGACGGCGGCGCAGACATCGTGGTGGGTACCGCAGTGCCATCTTTTCGCCGCTGGAAAACATCGGGCTCATCATCATCGATGAGGAGCAGGAGCACACCTACCGCTCGGAATCCGCGCCCCGCTATTCTGCCACGAGGTGGCCCGGCAGCGCGCGGCGGAAAACGGTGCATTGCTTCTGCTGGCAAGCGCCACCCCCAGCACCGAGAGCTTTTACGCGGCCCAGCATGGCCGCACCCAGCTGGTGCGGCTGACCCAGCGCTACGGCGGCAACCCGCTGCCCACGGTGCAGATCGTGGACATGCGCGCAGAGCTGGCGGCAGGCAACCCGCGGGAGATCAGTCTTGCGCTGGAAGATGCCATCCGCCGCAATCTGGATGCAGGCAAGCAGACCATTTTGCTGCTGAACCGCCGGGGCTACCAGACCATGGCCCAGTGCGAGGACTGCCGCGAGGTGCTCAAGTGCACAAAGTGCAGCGTGCCGATGGTGTACCACAAAGCGGCGCACAAGGTATTGTGCCACTACTGCGGCAGCCAGATGGAACCGCCCACCGTCTGCCCCGCCTGCGGCGGCAAGCTGCAGTACCGGGGCTTCGGCACCCAGAAAGCCGAGGAAGAGCTGGCAAAGCTGTTCCCGGATGCGCGGGTGCTGCGCATGGATCAGGATTCCACTGCCGCAAAGGATGCCCACGAAAAGCTGCTGGCAAGGTTTGCGAACCACGAATATGACATCATGGTGGGCACCCAGATGGTGGCCAAGGGACTGGATTTTGAGGATGTGACCCTTGTGGGCGTGCTGGGCATCGACTCGCTGCTGTTTGCGCAGGCTTCCGCGCGTATGAGAACGTGTTCAGCCTCATCACGCAGGTGGTGGGCCGCAGCGGACGGGCCAGAGACCCCGGCTTTGCCATCATCCAGACCACCGACCCCGATAACCCGGTGCTGAACCTTGCCGCTGCGCAGGACTACGATGCCTTTTTTGAGCAGGAGATCGCCTACCGCAAGCTGGGCCTGTACCCGCCCTTCTGCGGGCTGTGCGTCATTGGCTTTGCAGGCGCAAAGGAGATCGAGGTGGCACGGGCGGCGGCGCGCTTTGCGGCCCTGCTGGGCCAGCAGGCGGCAAAACAGCCGGATCTGCCGCTGCGGGTGCTTGGCCCCACGCCCGGCAGCATTGAGAAGATCAACGACACATACCGCTACAAACTTACCATCAAGTGCCGCAACGACCGCCGCTTCCGCGACCTCGTGCGCAGCACACTGGAAAGATACGAACAGGAAAAACTTCCGTCCAAGGCCACCGTTGCGGTGGACCTGCACTCGGACGGTGACATCTGATTTGGAGGTACCATAAATGGCTATCCGCAATATTGTAAAAGAGGGCGATCCCATCCTGAACAAGGTCTGCCGCCCCGTCACCACCTTTGATGACCGTCTGGCTACCCTGCTGGACGACATGCACGAGACCATGATCGCCGCCGACGGCGTGGGTCTGGCCGGCCCGCAGGTGGGCATGCTGCGCCGCCTGTTCGTGGTGTGGGACACCACTGACGCGCCCGAGGAGATCCCGGAGGATTACGAGTACAAGTTTATCGACTTTGTGAACCCGGAGATTCTGGCTGTATCCGAGGAAGAGGAGACCGCTACGAGGGCTGTCTGTCCTTCCCGGGCCACAACGGCGCTGTGACCCGCCCCGCCGCGGTCAAGGTGCGCGCACAGGACCGCCACGGTGAGTGGTTCGAGCTGGAAGCTGAGAATCTGCTGGGCCGCTGCATCCAGCACGAGAACGACCATCTGGACGGTATTACCATCATGCAGTCCAGCGAGTATTTCTATGAGGATACCGAAGAGGGCAAAAAAGCTGCCCGCGAAGCGAAAGGAAACAAGTAATGCGCATTTTGTTCATGGGCACGCCGGATATTGCCGCAGAGTGCCTCAAAGCCCTGTATGCCGCCGGGCATGACATCTGCGCGGTGTACACCCGGCGGGACAAGCCGGTTGGCCGCAAGCAGGTGCTTACCGCACCCCCGGTCAAGGAAGTGGCCCTTGCCCACGGCACGCCGGTGTTCCAGCCCCGCACCCTGCGGGACGGCAGCGAGGACGAGAACATCCGCGCACTGGCCCCGGAACTGATCGTGGTGGTGGCTTACGGCTGCATCCTGCCGAAGTCTGTGCTGGAAGCGCCGAAGTACGGCTGCATCAACCTGCATGTTTCCCTGCTGCCCAAGTACCGCGGCAGCGCCCCGGTGCAGTGGGCCGTGTTGAACGGCGATGCCGAGACCGGCGTTTCCATCATGCAGATGGACGAGGGCCTTGACACCGGCGATGTGCTCTGCTGCGAGAAGATCGCCATTGACCCGGAGGAGACCAGCGGCCAGCTGTTTGACCGCGTGACTGCCGTGGGTGCACGGGTGCTGTGCGAGGTGGTGCCCGCCATCGCTGCCGGCACGCTGATTGCACAGCCGCAGGATCATGAGAACGCCTGCCTTGCGCCTATGCTGAACAAGGAGATGGCAGAGTTCCACCTGACCGAATCGGCTGCCCACATCCACAACTGGGTGCGCGGCATGAACCCGTGGCCCGGTGCATGGTTCGTCACCTCCGGCGGCAAAAAGCTCAAGGTGATGGAGTGCCGTGCCGTGGAAGCTCACGGCGAAGCGCCCGGCACCGTGCTGGCCACAAAGCCGCTCACGGTGCTTGCGGTGAGGGGGCCGTCCAGCTGCTGAATGTGGTGCCGGAAGCAAAAAGCCCATGGACGGCACCGCCTTTGCGGCCGGTCAGCGCCTGAAAACGGGGGATATCCTCTGATGGCGGCGAATCCCCGCGCGGCGGCAGTGGCGGCGCTGGTGCGGCAGGAGCAGGATGGTTTTTCCAACCTTGTTCTGGATGCCGAACTCAAGCGTCAGCAGCTGGAAGGCCGCGATAAAGCTTTTGCCAGCGCCATCTTTTACACGGTGCTGGAACACCGGGGCACGCTGGACTACATCCTGTGCCAGTTCCTGCCCAAGGGCCTTGCCAAGCTGGATGCGCCGGTGCGCGAAATATTGCGCGCGGCGCTGGCGCAGGCCCGCTATATGCAAGTGCCGGTGTCCGCTGCGGTGAACGAAGCCGTCAAGCTGACCCGTGCCTTCAAAAAATCCAGCGCATCCGGTCTGGTCAACGCCGTGCTGCGCAAGGCGTGCAGCTACGACCTGAGCACCGCAAGCTTCAAAAACGAAGTGGAGCGGCTCATGGTGCTTGGCTCTGCCGGGCGGGATGTGGCGGAATTTCTGCACAAAAACTACCCGGACGAAGCACTGGATATCCTTACCTACAAGGCCGACGGCGGCATGACCAGCCTGCGGGCGAACCCGCTGAAAGGCAGTGCCGATGAGCTTTGTGCAAAGCTGCTGGCTTCCGGTGCAAAGGAAGCAAAGCGGGGCATTGTGCCGGCAGTGTGCTGGCCCGGTTCGAGGGCAGCCCGGCGGAAAATGAGCTGTTCCGGCAGGGGTACTTCCATGTGGAAGGGCAGGCCAGCCAGCTGGCGGCGCTCTGCGTGGACCCACAGCCAGGAGAAACAGTCATCGACCTGTGCGCCGCGCCCGGCGGCAAGACCATCCTGCTGGCCGAGCAGATGCACAGCACCGGCAGGCTTTACAGCTGCGATGCCGCCGAGAACCGCGTGGGCCTGATCCGCACGGCAGTGCAGCGCATGGGCCTTGCCAATGTGGAAGCCTGTGCAACGATGCCACAAAGGTGAACCCGGCCCTGCCGCAGGCCGACCGCATTTTAGCGGATGTGCCTGCAGCGGCTTGGCATTCTGGCAAAAAAGCCGGATCTGCGCTACAAAAAGCTGGAACCGGCCCGCGAAGCTGAATTATTGGCCACGCAGTCGGCCATCCTCGATACGGCGGCACAGCTGCTGAAAGCGGGCGGCAGGCTGGTGTACTCCACCTGCACCATCGACCCGGCAGAAAACCAGCAGCAGATCGCGGCATTTCTGGCCCGCCACCCGGAGTTTACGGTGGTGGAGCCTGCCGCAGCGCTGCCCGCCGGGATGACGGCAGGGGAGCACGGCGCGCTTTCGGTGCCCACCCGTACCGGCATGGACGGCTTTTTCCTGTGTGCCATGCAGAAAAACGGGGAAAAGCTGCAATGAAACAGGTGGCTTGTTCGTAAAAAACAATAGGAGAACACAATGGAACAAAAACGCTGTATCTCTTCCTTTACGCTGGCAGAGCTGACCGCTGAACTGAAAGCGATGGGTCAGCCGGGCTTCCGGGCCAAGCAGATCTTCCACTGGGTGCACCAGAAGCTGGTCACCGAGTTTTCTGCCATGACCGACCAGCCCAAGACCCTGCTGGCAAAGCTGGAAGAAAGCTTCTACATTGCCGCGCCCAAGATCGAGCGCAGGCAGGAAGCAAAGGACGGCACGGTAAAATATCTGCTGCGCATGGCGGACGGCAACTGCATCGAGACCGTCGTGATGCGCTACCACTACGGCAACACGGTGTGTGTGTCCACGCAGGTGGGCTGCCGCATGGGCTGCCGCTTCTGCGCGTCCACCCAGGCGGGCCGCGTGCGCGATCTGGAAGCAGGCGAGATCTGCTCTGAGATCTATACCGCCCAGAAGGATATCGGGGAGCGCATTTCCCACATCGTGCTCATGGGCATTGGCGAACCGCTGGATAACTTTGACGAAGTGATGAAGTTTCTGGAGAACATCACCTCGCCCGAGGGCGTGAACATCGGGATGCGCAACATCAGCCTTTCTACCTGCGGTCTGGTGCCCAAGATCGACCAGCTGGCCGAGAAAAAGCTGCAGCTGACCCTCTCGGTGTCGCTGCACGCACCCAACAATGAAATTCGCAGCGGCATGATGCCGGTGAACGATGCCTATCCCGTGGAAGTGCTGATGCAGGCCGTGCGCCGCTATCAGGATACCACCGGCCGCCGCGTGAGCTTTGAATATTCCATGGTGCGCGGTGTCAACGATTCCGATGCCTGCGCCAAACAGCTGGCAAACCTGATCCGGGGCATGGGTGCCCATGTGAACCTGATCCCCATCAACCCGGTGGACGGCAGCCCGTACTCGGCCACCGATGCAGCCAACGTGCACCGCTTCCAGCAGAAGCTGGAGAGCCTTGGCGTGAACGCTACGGTGCGCCGCCGCCTTGGCAGCGAGATCAGCGCCGCATGCGGCCAGCTGCGCCGTGACGAAATGAACGGGAAAGCGTAAAGATTAAAGGGAGAAGCCTATGAAACTTGCAGGAAAAACGGATGTCGGCAGGGTCCGGCAGGATAATCAGGACGATTATCGCGCAGGAGAACTGCCCGGCGATGCCGCATGGCTGCTGGTATGCGACGGCATGGGCGGTGCACGCGGCGGCAGGGAAGCCAGCCAGAGCGCGTGCGATGTGATCGAGCGCTGCTTTCAGGAGCAGTATGCTTCCAAGTGCCTGCCCGGCGAAGAGGAGACCTTTTTGAAAAAGAGCCTGCTCAGCGCCAACCGCTTTGTGTTCCAGAAGGCCCTGCGTGAGGAATCGCTGGCGGGCATGGGCACCACGGCTGTGTGCGCACTGGTGCGCGGCGGCAAGGTGTTCCTGTGTCATGCAGGCGACTCGCGGGCGTACCTGTACCGGGACGGCAGGCTTGCCCAGCTCACCCACGACCACTCCTATGTGCAGGAGCTGGTGGACTGTGGCACCATTACCGTGGAGGAAGCCGAGCACCACCCTCAGAAGAACATCATCACCAAGGCGCTGGGCGTGGACTACCGGCTGGACTCGGAGTTCACCACCGCACCGCTGCAGAAAGGGGATATCCTGCTGCTGTGCTCGGACGGCCTGACCAATGCCGTGCCCAGAGAACAGCTGGAACAGCTGCTGCGCACCGGCAGGTTCTACGACCTGCCGGACCTTCTGATCCGCACGGCCAACGAGAACGGCGGCCCGGATAACATCACCGCGCTGCTGCTGTGTGTGGAGGAGGTGCGCTGATGGACAACCTGATCGGCAAAAAGCTGGACGGCCTGTATGAGGTGCGGGATCTGATCGGTTCCGGCGGCATGGCAAACGTCTACAAGGCGGTCATGCTGGGGCACAACGGCCCGGTGCCTGCCGGTACCGTGGTGGCGGTAAAGGTGCTGCGGCAGGAGTATATGCACGACCCGGACCTTGTGCGCCGCTTTAAAAATGAATCCAAGGCCATCTCGCTGCTGAACCACCCCAACATCGTAAAAGTGTACGATGTATCGGTGAATGATGATCTGCAGTATATCGTGATGGAATATGTGGACGGCATGACATTGCGCGAGTACCTTAACCAGCGCGGCGGCAGGCTGACCAACCGGGAGACCGTGCATTTCATCTCCCAGATCTTAAAGGCGCTGGAACATGCCCACGCCAACGGTGTGGTGCACCGGGACATCAAGCCCCAGAACATCATGCTTTTGGACAACGGCCAGCTGCGCATGATGGATTTTGGCATTGCGCGCATCTCCCGTGCCGAGAACCAGCTGCTGAGCGGCAAGGCCATGGGCAGCGTGCACTATATCAGCCCGGAGCAGGCCAAGGGCGATGAGACCGACTGCACCAGCGATATCTACTCGGTGGGCGTGATGATGTACGAGATGCTCAGCGGTCATCTGCCCTTTGATGCAGACGACATGGTGGAAGTTGCCATCAAGCAGATCTCCGATCAGCCGAAGTCTTTGCACGAGATCGCGCCGGAGGTGCCGAATGCACTGGTGGAGATCACCGAAAAGGCCATGGCAAAGCTGCCGCAGAACCGCTACGCATCCGCCCGCGAAATGCTGGATGCGCTGGACACCTACGTGCACAACCCCTCCGTGATGTTCGAGTACAAGTATATTACAGAAGATGCTCCCGAAAAGGTGGTGAAACGTACCATGAACCAGAACCGTGCAAACCGTCAGGCCGAAAAGCCTGCGCCCCGCGGCAAAAAGGCCGCACCGCGCAAGAAAAAGCGCACCATCTTCCTGCCGGCACTGTTCGGCGTTACCATTGCATTTGCACTGGCGTGCCTTGCGCTGTGCTGGATGATTCTGAACGATTCCTCCAACCTGATGAACAACAAGGCCGATATCACGCTGGGCGATTATATCGCATGACGCAGGACGAGGCTGCTGCCACCGAGCAGGTGGTCTCCGGCCAGATCAGCGTTACCTGGGAGCAGGAGTACAACAGTAACTATGCGGCGGGCTATATCTATAAGCAGTCGCCGGTGTCCGGCCGCACGGTGCGCGAGGGCCAGAATGTGACCCTGACTGTGAGCCTTGGCACCCAGTACGTTACCGTGCCGGACCTGACCAACTATGTGCAGGCCGATGCAGAGCAGCAGCTCAAGGAGCTGGGTGTCTCGGTGCTGGTAACGCAGGCTGTGGATACCTCTGTGGCATCCGGCGCGGTGATCCGCACCGACCCGGCGGCGGGCAGTCAGGTGGCTGCAGGCAGCACTGTGGTGATGTATATCAGCCGCCCGCAGGTGGCAACCACCACCAAGGTGCCCTCGCTGACCGGCATGAGCACCGCTGATGCCCGCACCCTGCTGGTGCAGAACCATCTGGGCCTTGGCAGCCAGACCGAGCAGTACAGCGACCAGCCGGAGGCACTGTCATCAGTCAGAACCCGGCGGCAGGCTCTACCACAAAGCTGAACGGCCGCGTGAACATTGTGGTAAGCGCAGGGCCGGAGCCTGCACCGGAACCGGAAGCACCCAGCGACAGCACCACCGGCGGCGACTGGTGGAGCGGCCTGTTTGGCAGCAGCTCCTCTTCTTCCAGCACCGAGACCGGCACCGAACAGGGCACAGCGGGCAGCGGCGACCCTTCGCAGAAACCGCTGACCGACTGGTGGTCCTCGCTGCTGAGCTGACGGAGGCGTGCATGAAGGGATATATCACAAAGGGCATCGGCGGCTTTTACTATGTAAAAACGCCGGAGGGCATTGTGGAGTGCAAGCCCCGCGGCATTTTCCGCAAGCAGAAGATCACGCCGGTGGCGGGCGATGAGGTGACGCTGGAGACCGAGAACGGTGCAGCCGTCATTGCCGAGATCGCACCGCGCAAAAATGTGTTCGTGCGGCCTCCGATGGCAAATCTGGATGTGCTGTTCCTTGTGGCCAGCACCACCCAGCCCACGCCCAGCACGCTGGTGCTGGATAAGCTTGCCGCCATTGCGGTGGACAAGGGCGTGCAGCCGGTGATCGTGTGCACCAAGGGCGACTTGGCCGAGGCGGAATTCCTGCGTAAGGCCTACGAAAAATCGACACTGCCGTTCATCCGCATCGATTACAAGACCGGCGGCGGGCTGGACGAGGTGAAGCAGTGGATCAGCGGCAGGCTGTGTGCGTTCTGCGGCAACTCCGGCGTGGGAAAATCCACCCTTTTGAACCATCTGCTGCCGGAAGCAGAGCGCGAGACCAGTGCCATCAGCCAGAAGCTGGGCCGCGGCCGCCACACCACCCGTGAGGTGACGATCTTTGAAGCCTTTGGCGGGCGCATTGCGGATACGCCGGGCTTTGCCAGTCTGGAAGCGAACCGCGCCGGGTTCATCCCCAAGGAAAATCTGGAGCATGCGTTCCCGGAGTTCGGGCCTTATCTGGGCCAGTGCCAGTTCACCGGCTGCTCCCACCGTAGCGAAAAAGGCTGTGCCGTGCGCGCCGCACTGGCCGAGGGCAGGCTCTCCCAGACCCGGTACGACAGCTACTGCGCCATGTACGAGGAAGTCAAGGACGTGAAGGATTGGCAGCGCCCGAAAGTATAAAGGATAAGGAAGAGATTCATGTCACGCTGTGTGATCATTTCGGCCTGCCCGGTTTCTCCGGAGCTGGCAGAGGCCCTGCGGCCGGACGACTTTATCATTGCCTGTGATGCAGGCTACCGCAACTGCGCACCTCTGGGGCGTAGACCCAACATCATCGTGGGTGACTTTGACACCGCCCCCTGCCCGGAACAGCAGGACGACGATATCATCGTGCTGCCCCATGTGAAGGACGATACCGACACCGAGTATGCCGCAAAGCTGGTCTCGGAAAAGGGCTTTGACGAGGTGCTGCTGCTGGGCGGCCTTGGCGGCAGACGGGTGGAGCACACCCTTGCAAACCTGTGCACCGGCCTTGGGCTGGAACAGCGCGGTGTGCGCACCACCCTGCTGGATGAGCGCAGCCGCATCACCTACGTGATGCCCGGCGAGACCCGCCGCTACCCGAAGGAGAAGTACTTTTTCTTCTCGGCCTTCCCGATGGAGGGCAGGGCGCAGGGCGTGTGCGAGCGCGGCTCCTACTATGAGCTGACCGATGCGGAGCTGACCGCCAGCTACCCGCTGGGCGTCAGCAACGAGTACGCTGCCGGGTCGGACTGCATCACCATCTCCACCCGCAGCGGTGCGCTGGTGGTGGTGGAGACCATCGCAGACTGAGCACTGCTGCCCTTGCCGGAACGTTCCGGCCCCTGCCTGCATAGGATGGGCCAGAAAACGGAAAGGCGGGGAGCATATGCAGGTAGTTGTGATCCGAAGCCCCAAGGCGCTGCGCGGCATTCTGCGCAGACTATTCGGCATTCAAAAACAGTAAAAAAGATCCCCTCGCTGCTGGTCGGCGGGGGGATCTTGCTTCATAATACTCCTTTTTATTGCGTCAGGGCGTTGTAACAGGCATCGAACGCCTGCATAAAATCAGTGATCTCCTGTTCCGTGGTCAGGTGGCTCAGGCTGATGCGCCACGAGGACAGCGCGTTGCGCCGGTCATGGCTCACGGCAAACACGGCGCGGGAGGGCAGGCCGTCCGAAGAGCAGGCCGATTTAACCGAGACGCATACGCCCCTGGCATCCAGCTCCCGCTGGAACACGGTGCCCTTCACGTTCTGTACGCTCAGGTTTAAAATCTGCGGCACGGCGGTGTCCGGGCTGTTGATGCGCACCTTGGGGTATTGGGCAAGCCCGGTGCGCAGGCGGGCGTTCAGGGCGCGGATGTGCTCCACCCGGGCGGGCAGCTCGCTCACTGCCTTTTCCAGTGCCAGCGCCAGCGAACAGGCCAGCGCCACGGTGGGGGTGCCGCTGCGGTAGATGGTGGTGCTCTCGCCGCCATGGATGAGCGGCTCCAGCGCAAGGCCGCGCCGCTTGACCAGCACACCGATGCCGTTCAGCCCGTAGAATTTGTGGGCGGTCAGGCTCATGGTGTCGATGCCCGCAAAGCTGACCGGCAGCTTGCCCACGGCCTGTGTGGCATCCACATGGAAGTGGCAGTGGGGGCAGGCCTTCAACATTTCCGCGATCTCGGCCACCGGCTGCACCACGCCCAGCTCACTGTCCACGGCAGTGACGGCCACCAGAATGGTGTCCGGACGCAGCAGTTCTTTCAGGTGGGCAAGGTCCACCGTGCCGTCCTGCCGGATGTCCACAAGGTCGATCTCGTATCCCTGCTCCTGCATGGCGGTCAGGCTGCCGCTCACCGAGGAGTGCTCCAGCGGGGTGGAAATGATGTGTCTGCCATGGTGGCGCTCCAGCCGGGCGATGCTCTTGATGGCAAAGTTGTTGGCCTCGCTGGCACCGGATGTATAGATGATCTCGGCGGGCTGCACATTCAGACTGCGGGCAATGCTCTGGGTGGCGGCATCGATGGCAGCTTTTGCGGCAGTGCCTGCTGCGTGGCGGGAATTGGCATTGCCCGGGCAATTGCGCTCCACCTCGCAAAAGCGCTGTAAAACCGCTTCGTCTACCGGGGTATTGGCGGAATAATCCAGATAGATCATAAACTCTCCTGATAATTCTCTTATAATACAGATTACAATGGTAGGTTATATTATAGTGCGCTTTGGGCCGGATTGCAAGAGAAGCGGCGCAAACTTCCGGGCTGGAAATACAGGAGAATTAAGCAAAATAGTTGCACGGCGGCAAAAAGTCTGCTATAATCTCTTGAAGGACTGCCCGCTGCGGCCTTTTGCGGGGCTTTTGGCGGCGGTTTGGAAAGAGCCTGAATGAAAGGGGGAGCGCACCATGCTGCACAAGAATCATCGACTGCGCTGTATTGCACTTCTCATTTCCGGGCGGGATCATTGTTCCCAAATTTCAGGGGCATTGCCGTTTTGCTGACGGCGGTGCCTCTTTTTTTGGGGCTGCGAGTTCTGTAGGAGGCAGAAAAACTTCATGAGTGAAAAGATCGATTACTCCAAAGGCATTTACGACGCGCGCCAGCTGGGCGCAGGCGCATGTTCATTCTGGGCGTGCAGCACATGTTTGCCATGTTCGGCGCAACGGTGCTGGTGCCGCTGCTCACCGGCCTGAGCGTTTCCACCACCCTGCTGTGCGCAGGTCTGGGCACCCTGCTGTTCCACCTCATTACCAAAAAGAAGGTGCCTGCATTCCTCGGCTCCTCCTTTGCGTATCTGGGCGGCTTCTCCATCGTGGCCCCATGCTGGCAGATGCAGACGGCAACCTGACCGTTGCCAACACCAAGATGCTGCCCTACGCCTGCGCCGCCGTCGCATTTTCCGGTCTGGTGTATCTGGTGGCCAGCCTGCTGATCTCCACCTTCGGCATCCGCCGCATCATGCGGTTCTTCCCGCCGGTGGTCACTGGCCCCATTATCATTTCCATCGGCCTGATCCTGGCCCCCTCTGCTATCAAAAACTGCCAGTCCAACTGGATCCTGGCCTTTGTGGCACTGGGTGTCGTGATCGTGTGCAACATCTGGGGCAAGGGCATGGTCAAGATCCTGCCCATCCTCATCGGTGTGCTGGTGTCCTATGCAGTGGCACTGGTGACCGGTGCAGTGGACTTCCAGCGCATTTCTGAGGCTGCATGGGTGGGCATCCCTCTGCACAAGGAGGCCATGGGCCTGTTTGCCATCGACGGCAGCCCGGAGTTCATCAGCGCACTGTTCACCATCATCCCCATTGCACTGGCAACCATGATGGAGCATGTGGGCGATATCGCCGCCATCAGCGCAACCGTGGGCCACAACTATATCAACGACCCCGGCCTGAACCGCACCCTGCTGGGTGACGGTCTGGCAACCACCATGGCCGGCCTGCTGGGCGGCCCGGCCAATACCACCTACGGCGAGAACACCGGTGTGCTGGCTCTGAGCAAGATCTACGATCCGCTGGTCATCCGCATTGCTGCCGTGCTGGCCATCATCCTGAGCTTCAGCCCCAAGTTTGAGGCTGTCATCAACACTATCCCCACCGGCATCATCGGCGGCATCAGCTTTGTGCTGTATGGCATGATCTCTGCCATCGGTGTGCGCAACGTGGTGGAGAACCGCGTGGACTTTACCAACAGCCGCAACTTGATCGTGGCCGCTGTCATTCTGGTGTGCGCACTGGGCTTCAACTCTGTGGGCGGTGTCAGCTTTGCCGTTGCAGGTGTCACCATCAACCTGTCCGGTCTGGCTGTGGCCGCGATCGCAGGCATCCTGCTGAACGCTATCCTGCCCGGCAACGACTACGAGTTTGATGCTGCCGACGGCTCCGAAGCCGCTACCAGCAGCAACCTGCAGGTCTGATCTCCCATAGAAGAAGGAAGAACAAGGCAGAAGCCGTCCTGTGTGTGCAGGGCGCTTTGCTGTTTTAAGGTGCACAGGGCAAAGCACACAGTTTTTGAGGATGGTTTTAGTGACCCTTGCCGGAATTTTATCG